>PPYE01432430.1_pt1 | contig 142041 bp, 139 predicted proteins | sample 1559881 | NCBI WGS metagenome assembly PPYE01 (sample SAMN08240022, study PRJNA423297) | Human gut metagenome, whole genome shotgun sequencing project.
GCGGAGGCTCAAAATGCGGTTAAGAGATCTTCGTGCGAATGCACGAATCTCCAGCATTTTGAGTTGGAGCCCACCTCTCCGGGGTTACTAGGGGCGAGCAGCCCCTAGTTCGTGCCTCCCGCGCCTCGAAAGTAGCGGGTGCTTTTCTGGTTCTCTTTTGGCACGCAAAAGAGAACTAAGCCCCGCGTAACCGCGCTCTGCCCCCGCGCCAAAAGAGAACTACCCCTCCTCTTCCACTCGCCGAATCGCTTCTTTAATAACCGGATATGCAAACCCCCGCCGGGCCAGCGCAGCAACCACAAGGTCTTTCCGCCCTGCGGACAGCTTGCTGCGGTACCGCCCTTCCACGAGGGCGGCGGCGGCTTCCAGCTCCGGGTCTCCGCCCGCTTCGTCCGAGGCGTAGGCATCTTCCAGCGCAGCCGAAATTTGCTGGGCGTCCAGCCCCTTCTGCCGCAGATTTTGCGCGGCCGCGCGGCGGCTCTTGCGGGCGGCCAGCAGGCCATGCGCCCGGGTCCGGGCGTAGCGCTCGTCGTCCACATACTGCCGCTCCACCATCTCCGCCACCACAGCAGCGGCGGTGGGCTGGGTAAACTTCCGCCCTAAGCGCTCATAGAGCTGCCCGGAGGAAAGCTCCTGCCCGGCCAGAAGCTCCATGGCCCGGGCGCGGGCCTTGGCGGCGTCGGTGGACTTTTCTTCTTCAGCCAGCGGACGGCCTCTTCTCGAAAAGGACATTTAGTCCTCCACCATGATGTCCAGCTCGCTCTCGCTGCTGCGGGCCGGGGCCTTGACGACAGGCTCCTTGGAGGCAGAAGCGGTCTCGCCGCCCTCTTCCTTTTCTGCCGCAGCGGCAGCAGCTTTGCCCGCCGGGCGGCGGGTGGCGTAGAGCTTGTCCGCGTTGGCGCGGATCTGGCCCTCGATGTCGTTGGCGATCTCAGGGTTGTCCTTGAGGAACTGCTTGGCGTTGTCACGGCCCTGACCCAGACGGATGTCGCCATAGTTGAACCATGCGCCGCTCTTCTGGACGATGCCCAGCTTGACGCCCACGTCGATGAGCTCGCTCATCTTGGAGATGCCCTCACCGAACATAATGTCAAATTCAGCCTCACGGAACGGAGGAGCCACCTTGTTCTTGACAATCTTGGCGCGGGTGTGGTTGCCGATGAACTGGCCGGAAGAGTCCTTCAGGCCCTCGACGCGGCGGATGTCGATGCGGACAGAAGAATAATACTTCAGGGCGCGGCCGCCGGTGGTAACTTCGGGGTTGCCGTAGACGATGCCCACCTTCTCGCGCAGCTGGTTGATGAAGACACAGACCGTGTTGGTCTTGCCGATGACGCTGGTCAGCTTGCGCATAGCCTGACTCATCAGACGGGCCTGCAGGCCGACGTGGCTGTCACCCATCTCGCCCTCGATTTCGGCACGAGGCACCATAGCAGCGACGGAGTCCACGACGATGGCGTCGATGGCACCGGAGCGCACCAGCGCCTCGCAGATTTCCATGGCCTGCTCGCCGGTATCCGGCTGGCTGACCAGCAGCTCGTCGATGTTCACGCCCAGTGCGGAGGCATAGGCCGGGTCGAGGGCGTGCTCGACGTCGATGAAGGCCACCTCGCCGCCCTTTTTCTGGGCCTCAGCGAGGATGTGGAGGGCCAGCGTGGTCTTACCGCTGGATTCCGGTCCGAACACCTCGATGATACGGCCGCGCGGCACACCACCCACGCCCAGCGCCAGGTCGAGGCCGAGGCTGCCGGTAGAGATGGCGTCCACCTGCATGGCGGTGTTATCGCCCAGCTTCATGATGGCGCCCTTGCCGAACTGCTTTTCGATCTGGGCCAGCGCAGTTGCCAGCGCATCCTTCTTTGCGCCCGGCTCCGTCTTCTGGGTGGCGGGGGCGACGTTGTTGTTCTGATTCTTTGCCATAGCGTGCTGCTCCTTTATCACATGGCCTGCGGGGTGCAGGCGGTACGATACAGATTCTTTCCTCTATAGTATATCACAGATTTCAAATATTACAACAGATAGTTGTAGATATTTTTACTTTTTCTCCCGCTTATTGGGGTCTCCGGGCCGTCACGCAGCGGTCGTTGCCGCCGAAGTCCTTCCGGCAGGCAATGTCTGCCCAGCCGTTTGCTTCCAGCAGGGCGGTCACGGCCTCCCGCTGCTGCCAGCCGATCTCCAGCGCCAGCGCACCGCCGGGGCGCAGAGCTTTCTGGTAGTGTTCCGCGATGGCCTTATAAAATACGAGACCGTCTTCCCCGGCTTCCAGCGCCATGGCCGGCTCTTTGGCCACTTCGGGCTGCAATTCGCCCATCTCCTGCGCTGTCAGGTAGGGCGGGTTCGAGACGATGAGGTCGAGCTGCCCCTCGGGCAGGGTCTCCCAGTAGGTGAAGAGGTCACCCTCCACCGGCTCTGCGGCGCGGGTGGGCTTCATGCCCCAGTCGAAGGCCGGCTCTTCAAAAGGCGAGGCATCCAGTACGTTTTCGGTGCTGCCGCCCCGGCCTTTCAGGGCCAGACGGGTATTTTTCTCGAGATAGACGTAGGCTTCCGGGCTCTTTTCCACGCAGACGACCTGCGCCGCCGGGCAGAGCCGCTTGACGCCAAGGCCCAGACAGCCGGTACCGGCGCAGAGGTCCAGCACCCGGGGCGCTTCCACGCCCGCCAGCATCTCGGCAGCCGTCTCAGCCACCACCTCGGTATCAGCACGGGGACAGAGTACACCCGGCCCCACGGCCAGTTCAAAGTCGAGGAAAGGCCAGCTGCCGCAGAGGTATTGCAGCGGCTCCCGGGCCGCACGGCGAACAGTAAGTTCTTCGAGCTTTGCCGCTTCGGCGGCGTCCAACGGACGGTCAGAAAGGCGGACGTCCCGGCCTGTCGCCAGCCGGAACAGCTCCCGGGCGTCGAAATCTGCGTCCGGACAGCCCGCCGCCGTCAGCCGCGCTTCCACCTCTTTGACCGCTGCACGGGGCAGCATCCCTTCGCTCACCATCTGCCGTCCTCCGGGTCTTCGGGCAGCACCGGCGTTACGGCGGCGATGGCCACCTCGATCATGCTGTCGTCGGGTTCAAAGACCGTCAGCCTCTGCACCCAGAGGCCGGGCTGACGGATGATGCGGGTGGCGACGTTGTCCGAGCGGCCGCACCACTTGAGCAGCTCGTAGCTGATGCCCATGACCACCGGCAGGAGCAGCAGCTTGAACAGGACGCGGAGGCTGGTGCTGCTCCAGGGCAGCACGCTGTAGAGGAAAACGCTGACGATGACCACCAGAATGAGGAAGCTGGTGCCGCAGCGGGGGTGGAAACGGGTGTACTTGCGGACATTCTCCACGGTCAGCTCGTCGCCGGCCTCGTAGCAGGCGATGGTCTTGTGCTCTGCGCCGTGATACTCGAAAACGCGGTGGATCTCCTTCATTTTGGAGATGGCCACCATGTAGCTGAGGAAGATGGCCACTTTCAGCACCGCCTCGAGGATGACTCTCGGCCAGCGGGTCAGGGTGACCACCTTGCCGAGGCCGCCCACCAGCACCGTCGGCAGGACGGTGAACAGCAGGATGGCGAACAGTCCGCCCACGAGGGCCGCACCGGCCATCAGGATGTCCTCGGCCTTCTTGCCCAGATGGTCGCCCACCCATTTTTCAAAGGCAGACTCTTCCTCTTCAGCGTCGTACTCGTCGCCCATGCTCACCTGGGCAGAGTACATCATGTAGTGGTAGCCGGTGATGAGGCTCTCTATCATCGAGATGGCTCCCCGCACGAGAGGGATCTTGGCCCAGATGCCGTGTTTCGGGGTGTCTTCTATCTTCGTTTCGATGGTGCCGTCGGGCTTGCGCACAGCGCAGCAGATGTGCTCCGGGCCGCGCATCATGATGCCCTCCATCAGGGCCTGACCGCCCACACTGGTCTTGAAACATTCCTTCTTGGGTTCGTGATTCATAAAATGGATTTCTCCTGTCAAATTTTTGGCTTCTATCTTACCACATAAATGTGACAAAATCTTATTTTTTATAAAGCGGCAGCCCCAGAGTGACCACCGTACCCCGGCCCAGAGTGCTCTTGATGTCCATCGTGCCGTCGAGGGCGGTCATGATGGAGTCCACCAGCGCCAGACCGATGCCGCTGCCGCGCACCGAGTTGCTGCCCTTGTAGAACTTGGTCTTGACGTTCTCGAGGTCTTCGGGCGGAATGCCGCGGCCCTGGTCGATCAATTCGATAAAGGCTTTGTACTCGCCCGCCCAGAGCTTGACTGTGATGCGCCCGCCGGGGGCGGAATACTTGATGGCGTTGTCCAGGATGTTGATGAACACCTGCCGCAGACGGTCGGGGTCGGCGTAGACCGGGATCATCTCCTCCGGCTCATTGTACACCAGCACAAGCCCCTCCCGCTGGATGCGGGCCTCGCAGAAAAGCACCGCATCGGTCAGCTCGGCCACAAGGTCGAGGGGGCGGCAGGTCATCTTGAGACGGCCATTCTGCAGGCGGCTGAAATCCAGCAGCTCCTCCACCATGTTGTAGAGGCGGGCCGTCTCGTTGTTGATGATCTCGAGGCCCTTGCGGTAGTTCTCGTCGGAGGGGTCGTCCAGCGTGCGCAGCGTCTCCACCCAACCCCGGATGGAGGTGAGCGGGGTGCGCAGCTCGTGGGAGACGGAGCTGATGAACTCATTTTTCATCTTTTCCGTCTCTTCGAGGCCCTCGGCCATCCGGTTGATGGTACCGCGCAGGCGGTCCACCTCATCCCGCTCGTCGCCGGTGACGGGCAGACGAACGTCCAGCTCACCCCGGGCGATGCCGGCGGCGGTGCGCTCCACCTGTCCCAGCGGCACCACGATGCTCCGCACGAAGTACAGGCCCGACATGATGGTAAAGGCCAGCACCGCCGCACCCATGATGAGGGCTACCACCACGGTGCGTTTGAGCTGTTCTTCCACCAGCGTCAGACTGGTGACGAGACGCATGGCAGCCACATCTTCGGCTGCATAGGGTACGAGACAGCAGGCCGCCATGACCATCTCTCCGCTCTGGGTGCGGTAGATGGCGATGCCCTGCCCGTCCACGGCGTCCTGCGCCTGCTCAAAGTCGGTGCGGGTGACGATGCCCTCGGCATCGGTGCCGCTGGACGAGGCGATAACGCCGCCGTAGCTGTCCAGCAGCATGAACTCATATTTGTCCTTATCGGAGAACTGCTCCACCATCCGGCGCAGAGCCACGCTGCGGCTGGCGGCGGTCTTCTGGCTCGTTTCGCCGGTGTACATTTTGAGCTGGCCGGTGATGGACGAAAAGCGGCGGTACATGGTCTGCTGGACGCCGTTGTAGTAGCTGCGGGTGGCGCTGTAGAGGAACATGACCTCCACCAGCAGCACCAGCAGTACCGTAATGAGCAGACTGCCCCGCAGCCATCGCCGAGTAATGCCGCTCCGCATGTCACTCCTCCCACCGATAACCATATCCCCACACGGTGAGGATATGTGCCGGATGGCTGGGCTCATCCTCCACCTTCATCCGCAGACGGCGGATGTTCACATCCACGATCTTGACGTCGCCGAAGTAGTTTTCACCCCAGACACCTTTGAGGATGCGCTCGCGCACCAGCGCCACACCGGGGTTGCGGAAGAACAGCTCCATGATCTGGAACTCCACCTGAGTCAGCTCGATGGGCTTGCCCGCCTTGAGCAGGACGCGGCGGTTCTCGTCCAGCACGAAGCTGCCGCTCACCAGTGAGGCCGGAGCCTGCTCCCCTGCCTCGGCGCCGGCCGAACGGCCCACGCGGCGGCAGAGCGCCTCCACACGGGCCAGCAGCTCACTGACGCTGAAGGGCTTGGTCATATAGTCGTCGGCACCGATGGACAGGCCGCGGATCTTATCCTGCTCCTGTCCCTTGGCGCTCAGGATGATGATGCCGATCTTCTGGTCGGTGCGGCGGATGGTCTCGCAGAGCGAGAAGCCATTCATGCCCGGCAGCATCACGTCCAGGATGGCCGCGTCACAGCCCGGCCGCTGCTCCAGAAGAGGCAGGGCCGCTTCGGCGCTGTCCGCCTCCACAGCCTCCATCCCGGCCAGACGCAGGTTCAGCGCTATCATCTCGCGAATGCTGGCCTCATCTTCCACTACCAGAACCTTGACCATTTATCGTTCCTCCGTTTCTATCCGGTTTGCCTTATGCGCAAGGCCCGGCATGTTACGAAAAATCATTTTTATTCAGTCCGCTCAGACTCACCCTGCCTGAGAGGGCTAATTCAGCCGGTACAGCGACCGGGAGAGCCGGTAGTCCGGGTCCTCGATCGTCACATCCGGGCCGAGCTTTGCCTGCATCTGGCGGGACGCCACCACACCAAGGCGGGTCCAGCCCACAGCGTTCTCACTGGACGAAGCCAGCCGCAGGGTAAGCACCAGCTTGTTCTCGTCTACCGTCCGCAGCTCCACGGCGTCTTCCTCGTCCGTGCTGTCCGTCAGCATCAGGTTGCCCTCCCACTCGATGGGCAGGGCGATATAGCAGCCGGTCTCCTCATCCAGCAGGCCGAAACTCTTTTCCGGCGCTGACGCCGTGTAGTCCATCCAGACGATAAAATCCATCCGTCGGCTCTGGCTCATGTTCAGCAGACCCGCTTCGTCGGGCTGGGTCGGGATCTCCACGGTGCCGTCGCCGTCCAGATCGCGGCTCACGAGGCTTGGGACATTGCGCAGCGAGGCATTGTACAGCTCCTCGCTGCTGATTTGTGAGGCCGGCACCATCTGCTGGCTCTCATCGTCGAACCGCAGCAGCACCGAGGCCAGATTATTGCCCGAGATGCCCGTCCAGCCGTCCAGCACCAGATAGTGCTTTCCGTCCGCGCCGAGGCCCGCTGCCACCGAGGCGCAGCCCGAGAACTTATCGCCCGACAGTGCCATAACGGCCACCTGCTGGAAACTTCCGTCCTTATCGACGGTCAGCAGCTCGATTTGGACGCCGCTGTCTTCCAGCGTGGACATCAGGATAAGGTCTTCGCTGCCGCCGCCGGTGATGTCCTCCACGAGGTACTGCTCATAGGCCTGCTCAAGGATAGCCGACACCTCACCGTTCTCATAGGAGTAAACGGCCAGATAGTGGTCATCCTGCGAAGCCGCATAGCCCACGACGAGCTGGGCCGTGCCGCCCGCCTGAAGCTGAGCCAGCCGGACATTGTCCACCGAATCGGCCAGGCCCTCCACGGTCTGGCTCACCTGCCAGGCACCCCCGCTGTTCTTGCGTAAGAAAGCAACGCATACATTGGAGGTGAGGGCCGTGGTGTAGAACACCGCTGCGTCCTGTTCGCCGTCGCCGTCGAAATCCTGCAGCACAAAGGGCGACAGCAGGTCACCCTGCAGCGGATATTTCAGCTGGGCGCTCTCCCCCAGCCAGTCGTTCAGGGCGGTCTGCAATGCGCCGTAATCGCCCGCAAGGCGGGGCGCACGCAGCAGTTCCTCCACCTGCACCGTCTCTTCCGGCATGGGGATACTGCACCCGGTCAGCAGCAGGCAGAACGCCACGCACAGCGCAGCCGCCCGCAGCCATCCTTTGATTTTCAACATATTCTCTCCTGCTCGTGGAAATCTGCATACCATAACAGTATCAGTATATCACGCAAGGAGGGCTCTGCCAAGCGGCGAAAACAGAAAAAGCCCTCTCCCAGACGGGAAAGGGCTTTTTGATACTGATTTATTCAGTCAGAGTCGATCAGACGAGCTCCAGAACTGCCATCTCAGCAGCGTCGCCGCGGCGAGCGCCGATCTTGATGATGCGGGTGTAGCCGCCGTTGCGGTCAGCGTACTTGGGGCTGATCTCATCAAACAGCTTCTTTGCAACATCTTCCTTGGTGATGTAGGCGTAGACCTGACGCTTGGTGTGCAGGTCGCTGGCCTTACCCAGGGTGATCATCTTCTCGGCCATGGAACGAACGTCCTTGGCGCGAGTGACAGTGGTCTCAATCTTGCCATTCTCTAACAGGTAGGTAACCATAGCGCGCATCATAGCGTTGCGGCTGTCGCTGGTTCTACCGAGCTTTCTGGTACCGGGCATCCCGTTTCACTCCTTAACTTTAATATTACTCATCGTCTGTGTTCAGCTTGAAGCCGAGAGAGTCCAGCTTCGCCATGACTTCCTCGAGGCTCTTGCGGCCGAGGTTACGAACCTTCATCATTTCGTCCTCGCTCTTGCTGACCAGATCCTCCACCGTGTTGATGCCGGCGCGCTTGAGGCAGTTGAAGGAACGGACGCTCAGATCCAGCTCTTCGATGGTCATCTCCAGAGCCTTCTCCTTATCGTCGTTGGTCTTCTCCACCATGATCTCAGCGCCAGCGGCCTCGTCGGACAGGTTGACGAACAGGTTCAGGTGCTCGGTCAGCACACGGGCAGCCAGAGAAACGGCCTCCTGTGCATTGATCGTGCCATCCGTCCAAACCTCGATGGTCAGCTTGTCGTAGTCGATGGCCTGGCCAACACGGGTGCTCTCGACATTATAATTCACCTTGAGCACGGGGGTGTAAATGCTATCAACGGGAAGAGTGTTGATGTCATTCTTCTCGATGATGGCCTGCTTGTTGCGCTCAGCGGGCACATAGCCGCGACCCTTATCGAAGGTCAGCTCCATGACGAGCTTGCCGCCCTCGCCCAGGGTTGCGATGTGCCACTCAGGGTTCAGGATCTCAATATCATCGCCCTGCTTGATGTTGTCGGCGGTGACCTCACAGGGGCCAACTGCCTCAACACGCACTGTCTTCGGACCGTCGGTGTACAGCTTTGCAGCGATACCCTTCAGGTTCAGGACAATCTCGGTAACGTCTTCCTTGACGCCCTCAATGGTGGAGAACTCGTGAACCACGCCGTCGATCTTGACGCTGGTCACGGCGACACCGGGCAGAGAGGAAAGAAGCACACGACGCAGGCTGTTGCCCAGTGTGATGCCAAAGCCACGCTCCAGAGGCTCTGCCACGAACTTGCCGTAGCGGCCGTCGGGAGACAGGCTTGCCGTTTCGATTTTGGGACGTTCAATCTCCATCATATCTATGCCCTCCTTGTCAAACCGATGTTGCCATCGGCCCATTATTAAATTCTTTCAAAGAAAAGAATGCGAAAACCGGCCATCCACACGGAAGGCCAGGCCTTCTTAATGGATTACTTGGAGTACAGCTCGACGATGAGGTGCTCTGCAACTTCGTAGTCGATGTCGCTGCGCTCGGGGAGCTTGTTGACGACGCCCTTCAGGGTGCCAGCCTCGCGGTCCAGCCAGGAGGGCAGAGCCACGACGGGGGCCTCGGGGCCAGTCAGCTTAGCGAACTTCGCAGAGCTGCGGCTGGACTCACGGACCTCGATGACATCACCGGCCTTGATGAGGTAAGAGGGGATGTTGACCTTCTTGCCGTTGACGGTGAAGTGAGCGTGAGAGACCAGCTGACGAGCGTCGCGGCGGGTCTGAGCAAAGCCCAGACGGAACACGACGTTGTCCAGACGGCGCTCCATGAGCTGGAGCAGGTTCTCACCGGTCTTGCCGGGCATAGCCTCAGCCTTCAGGTAAGCGTTGTGGAACTGCTTCTCCAGAACGCCGTAGATGAACTTGACCTTCTGCTTCTCCTTCAGCTGAGTAGCGTACTCAGACTGCTTCTTGCGCATATTGCCATTGGAGTTGCGGGTAGTATTCTTCTTTGCATAGCCCATGACCGCAGGAGAAATGCCCAGGGCCTTGCAACGCTTTGCGATAGGCTGCGTATTCTTTGCCATAATTCAGTTTCCTCCTTCGATCAGACACGACGGCGCTTCGGGGGACGGCAGCCGTTGTGGGGGATGGGAGTCACGTCCTTGATGAGGGTGACTTCCAGACCGGTGGCCTGAAGCGCACGAATAGCGGACTCACGGCCAGCGCCGGGGCCCTTGACGTAGACCTCAACGGTCTTCATGCCATGCTCGATAGCGACCTTGGCAGCGGTCTCTGCTGCAGACTGAGCTGCAAACGGAGTGCTCTTGCGGCTGCCGCGGAAGTTCAGGGAGCCAGAGGAGCACCAAGACACTGCATTGCCCTGCAGGTCGGTGATGGTGACGACAGTATTGTTGAACGTAGACTGGATGTGAGCCTGACCGGCTGCAATGTTCTTACGCTCTTTCCGCTTCATGCGGACGTTTGCGCCCTTCTTGGCGTTATTTGCACTTGCCATTTCTCAGAACCTCCTTACTTCTTCTTGTTAGCGACCGTGCGCTTGGGACCCTTGCAGGTACGTGCATTGGTCTTGGTACGCTGGCCACGGCAGGGCAGGTTCTTACGATGGCGGGTGCCACGGAAGGACTGGATCTCAACCAGGCGCTTGATGTCCAGAGCGACATTACGACGCAGGTCGCCCTCGACGATGATGTTAGCCTGATCGATGTAGTCACGGATCTTAGCCTCTTCTTCCAGAGTCAGGTCCTTGACGCGGGTATCGGGGTTGATACCAGTAGCTGCCAGGATCTTGTTGGCAGTGGTCTGACCGATACCGTAAACGTAGGTGAGACCCACCTGAACGCGCTTCTCGCGGGGCAGGTCAACGCCGGCAATACGTGCCATAGTAGTTTTCCTCCAAAAATCATCCCATGTCAGTGTCGGGGTCTGCGCCGGGACTCTACGCACTTGACCCCCAGGCGCCCGAATTAGCCCTGGCGCTGCTTATGCTTGGGGTTCTGGCAGATGACCATCACGCGGCCTTTGCGGCGGATGACCTTGCACTTTTCGCAGATGGGTTTCACGGAAGGCTTGACCTTCATGATGTTGAACCTCCTTTTGGTTGATACCCTGGTGCTTATTTGGAGCGCCAGGTGATGCGGCCCTTCGACAAGTCGTAGGGCGACATTTCCACGGTTACCTTGTCCCCGGGCAGGATACGGATGAAATTGGTCCGCAGCTTGCCGGAGATGTGCGCTAAGAGGATGTGACCACTGGGAGTGAGCTTCCCGGTGTTCTTGTCCTCGCTCAACATTTCCACCTTAAAGATGGCGTTGGGCATGGCTTCACGCACGATGCCTTCAATTTCGATGACGTCTTCTTTAGACAAGCTAATTGCCTCCTCATTGGATCTGCTCAGTTTGTCGTGTTGGGACGGACAGGCGGCGATGAAAGCCACATACTTCTTCTCCTGCGGCACAAAATCCGCAAAGTGGGCAGAAAATCCCTGTCCACCGAGAAAGCATCTGGCTGTCACGGCCATTTATAGATTATACACCTTTTGTGTCTATTTTGCAAGTGGTTTTTTCCGTATTTCCGATAAAAATTTCTTGCTTTTTCAAAATGGTCTTTTCCCGCTCTCTGCATTGCCATTTCCACCGTGAAGATGAATCTTTTTCACCAAAACTTGTCAGAATTGCATAAATAACGTCTTTCAAAACCAAAAAGACCTCCCCGGAAAGGGAGGTCTCGGTCTCAAGCCTTACTTGAAGCTGAAGGTATTGGGGTCAAAGCTGGGGTCGTCCCAGCTCCGGGTCATGATCTCGGTGCGGTCCTTGAGGATGGCTATGGAATGCTCAAAGTGAGCAGCCAGACCGCCGTCCTTGGTCTTGACCGTCCAGCCGTCCTTGGCCTGAGTGATCTTGCAGTCGTACTGGCAGATCATGGGCTCGATGGCGATGGTCATGCCGGGGACGAGACGAGGGCCGCGGCCTTGATGGCCGTAGTTCGGCACTTCGGGGTCTTCGTGCAGCTCCCTGCCGGTGCCGTGGCCCACGAACTCGCGGACGACGGAGAAGCCGGCGTCCTCGCAGTAGCTCTGGACGGCATAGCCGATGTCGCCGATGCGGTTGCCGGCCACAGCCTGCTCGATGCCTTTGTAGAGAGCGGCCTTGGTGACGTCCAGCAGGCGCTGAGCCTCCAGGTCGATCTTGCCCACTGCATAGGTGCAGGCGTTGTCGCCGTTGAAGCCGTCAACCTTTGCGCCGGTATCAATGCTCACGATGTCACCCGGGCGGATGACGATGTCATGCGAAGGGATACCATGGATGATGGTATCGTTCAAACTGATGCAGGCCGTTCCGGGGAAACCGTACAGACCCTTGAAGTTGGGGATGCCGCCGTGCTTCACGATGAAGTCGTAGATCAGCTTATCCAGCTCCCAGGTGGTCATACCTGCCTCGATATGTTCACCGCCGTATTTCAGGGCAGCTGCGCTCAGGGCATTCGCCTTGCGCATACCGTCCAGCTCTTTCGCATTCTTGATCTGAATCACTTTTATGCCTCCAAAGCCTTCATGATCTCTGCCGTGGTCGCCTCAATGGAATCGTTGAAGGGGATGACAGCCAGCTTGCCGCGCTGACGGTAGAAGTCCACCAGCGGCTCAGTCTGCTCATGATATGCCTTCAGACGGTCGAGCACGGTAGCGGGCTGGTCGTCCTTGCGGATGACGAGCTTGCCGCCGCAGCAGTCGCACACGCCCTCGACCTTGCTCTTCTTGTTGACGATATGGTAGCTTGCGCCGCACTTTTCGCAGACGCGGCGGCCGCCCATGCGGTTGACGATGACATCGTCAGCGACAGACAGCTCCAGCACCTTGTCGATGCGGATGCCCATCTTCTCGATGGCCTCTGCCTGTGCGATGGTGCGGGGCACACCGTCCAGAATGAAGCCGTTTGCACAGTCAGCCTCGGACAGGCGGTCCTTCAGGATGCCAATGATGACCTCATCGGGGACCAGTGCGCCGGCGTCCATGAAGCTCTTTGCCTTCAGGCCCATCTCGGTGCCGTCCTTGACAGCAGCGCGAAGGATGTTGCCGGTGCTGATGGCGGGGATGTTCAGCTTTGCGCAGATGATCTCAGCCTGCGTGCCTTTGCCTGCGCCGGGGGCGCCCAACAGAATCAGATTCATAGGAATTCTCCTCTCCTTATATAAAGGATGGTTTTTCATTGAGTCCGCTGCGGTTTGAAACCGCTAACGGCTCACCAAAGCAAAAAAGCACTGAAAAGTCCGAGCATGCTCTCCTTTCCAGTGCTTTCTTACATCAGTGCTTATTCTTTACAGATCAGCCGAGGAAGCCTTTGTGGCTGCGCATCGTCATGAAGCTGTCGAGGCTGCGGGTGGTATCGAGTGCCACACCGACCACGATCAGCAGACTGGTACCGCCCAGCTGGATGCTCATACCGGTCAGGTTGCCCAGAACGATAGGCAGCACAGCCACCACAGCGAGGAAGATCGCGCCGATGAGGGTGATCTTGTTCAGCGTGCGGGTGATGAAATCGCTGGTCGGCTTGCCGGGACGGAAGCCGGGGATCGAGCCGTTGTTGCGGCGCAGATTGTTGGCGATTTCAACAGGGTTGTACTGGATGGCCACATAGAAGTAGTTGAAGGCCAGGATCAGCAGCAGGTAGATGACGACGTAAAGCGGCGACGTATAGTTGAAGGTACGGAAGAATGCGTACCAGAACGGATGCGCAGCCTGGTCGACCTGCATGAAGCTGCCGATCGTGCCCGGGATCGAGACCAGAGCGGAAGCGAAGATGATGGGCATGACGCCGGTCATGTTCAGCTTCAGCGGCAGGTAGCTGTTCTGCCCGCCCATCTGCTTGCGGCCCACCACGCGCTTGGCATACTGGATGGTGATGCGGCGCTCAGCGTTCGTCATAATGACGATGAACACGATCACGACCAGTGCCAGAACGAGCAGCAGGGGCAGGAAGATGTAGAACTGGCTCTCGCCAGCAGCGGCGCGGGTCAGCAGACCAGCCACCGTGGTGTAGAGAGAAGACCAGTTGGAAACGATCGAAGAGAAGATCAGAAGGGACAGGCCGTTGCCGATGCCCTTGTCATCGATCTGCTCGCCACACCAGGTGATCAGCTGAGCACCTGCGGTGAAGGTCGCAATGATGACCACGGCGGTAAAGATACCAGCCGCGCCGGAAGTGTACTTCAGTGCGCCCATGTTACGGACCACAAAGTAGTAGCCGAGGCTCATGATCAGAGCAATGATGCCGCCGGCATACCGGGTGATCTGCTGCAGCTTCTGCTGGCCGTCCGGTTCCTTCGCAATGTTTTCCAGCGAGGGGATGGCCACAGTGAGCAGCTGCACGATGATGGATGCGTTGATATAGGGTGTCACACCTAACGCGAAGAGCGTGCACCGGGACAGTGCGCCGCCGCTCATCATATCAAGATATGTGAGCATGTTGCCGTTCGAGAACATCTGCGTCAGCGCAGAGCTGGTCACGAAAGGCACCGGGATAGCGCAGCCCAAGCGATACACCACGAGGATCGCCAGCGTGAACAGGAGACGATTTTTAAGCTCGGGGATCTTCCATGCGTTACGGAATGTCTGGAACACCTTACATCACCTCAGCCTTTCCGCCTGCCTTCTCGATTTTCTCTTTGGCAGAAGCGGAATAGGCTGCGGCCTTAACGGTCAGAGCCTTGGTCAGCTCGCCGTTGCCCAGGACCTTAACGCCGTCCAGGGTCTTCTTGACCAGACCCTTTGCCTTCAGAGCCTCGGTGTCGACGACTTCGCCGGCCTCGAAAGCTGCCTCCAGATCGGCCACGTTGACGATGGCGTACTGGGTAGCAAAGATGTTGTTAAAGCCGACCTTCGGCAGGCGGCGTGCCAGAGGCATCTGGCCGCCCTCGAAACCAGCGTGCTTCACGCCGGAACGGGCCTTCTGGCCCTTGCTGCCGAAACCGGCAGTCTTGCCATTGCCGGAGCCAATGCCGCGGCCCTTGCGGGTCACAGCCTTGTTTGCGCCGGGAATCGCGTGCAGTTCATGAAGTTTCATTATGCGTATCCCCCCTGATTAGGCTTCGGTGACGCTGAGCAGGAAGCCGATCTTAGCGATCTTGCCCTGCGTAGCGGCATTGTCAGGCTGAACGGTAACGTCGCCCGGCTTCTTCAGGCCCAGAGCCTCAGCGGTAGCGATCTGCTTAGCGCCGCGGCCGATCAGGCTCTTCTTCAGCTCGATCTTGAGCATCTTATCTGCCATGGTTTGTTACCTCCTTAACCCAGAATTTCTTTCACGGTCTTGCCGCGCTTCTCAGCAACAGACTCTGCGCTGACCAGGCCGCACAGACCTGCGAAGGTAGCAGACACAACATTGATGGGGTTGTTGGAACGCATAGACTTCGCACGAATGTCCTTGATGCCGGCAGCCTCGATGACGGCACGCACGGGGCCGCCAGCGATCATGCCGGTACCGGCGGCAGCCGGCTTCAGCAGGACTGCGCCTGCGCCGTACTTACCGACGATCTCGTGGGGGATAGTGGTGCCCTTCATGGCAACCTTGTGCATATTCTTCTTAGCAGCAGCCTCGCCCTTGCGAATTGCCTCAGGCACTTCGCCGGACTTGCCGATGCCGTAACCGATGGTGCCCTTGCCGTCGCCCACGACAACCAGAGCGGCAAACTTCATGATGCGGCCGCCCTTGACAGTCTTGGAAACGCGGTTGATGGAGACAACCTTGGTGATCATGCCGTCGTCTTCACGGTTTCTCATAGCCATAATGTGTTTCCTCCTCTCATTACAGCTTCAGGCCGCCCTCACGGGCGCCATCAGCCAGGGCCTTGACACGGCCATGATAAACGTAACCGCCACGGTCGAAAACGACCTCGGTGATGCCCTTTTCCAGAGCCTTTGCTGCGATCTTCTTGCCGATCTCAGCTGCGGCCTCGACGTTGCCGCCGAAACCATTGAAGTCCTTGTCCATAGTGGACGCCGACACCAGAGTAACGCCCTGCTCATCGTCGATGATCTGAGCGTAGATGTGCTTGGCGGAGCGGAAAACATCCAGGCGAGGACGTGCTGCGGTGCCGCTGATCTTGTTGCGAACGCGGCGATGACGACGAAGACGAGCTTCGTTCTTGTCGATCTGCTTAACCATTGTCTTTCACTCCTTACCTTATTTCTTGCCCTTGCCGGCCTTGCCTTCTTTGTGCTTGACGACCTCGCCCTCGTAGCGGATGCCCTTGCCCTTGTAAGGCTCAGGCGGCTTCTTGGCGCGGATCTCAGCAGCGTACTGGCCGACCTTCTGCTTATCGATACCGGTAACAGTGAAGTGGTTGGGGTCCTGCCACACGATGGTGCAATCCTCAGTATCGGGGATGTTCACCTGATGAGAGAAGCCCAGGTTCATGACCAAGTTGGAGCCCTGCTTCTGGCAGCGCAGGCCGACGCCCACGATCTCCAGCTTCTTCTCGTAGCCGTTGACAACACCGTTCACCATGTTGGCGATGTTGCTGCGGGTCAGGCCGTGCAGGCTGCGGGCCTCGGGTTCGTCATTGGGGCGGGTAACCAAAACCTCATTGCCCTCGACCTTGACGGTCATGAGGGGATGATAGTTGGAATTCAGGCTGCCCTTGGGGCCCTTGACGGTGACGCTGTGTGCTGCCTCATCGACAGTGACAGTAACGCCGGCAGGAATGACGATGGGTTTTCTTCCAATTCTCGACATTGTCTTTTACCCCTTTCTTACCACACAAAGGCCAGGACCTCGCCGCCAACGTGCGCAGCACGAGCAGCCTTATCGGTCATGATGCCCTTAGAGGTGGAAATGATTGCGGTGCCCAGGCCCTTCATGACCTTCGGCATATCCTCGCAGTTGGTGTAGATGCGCAGGCCCGGCTTGGACACACGGCGCAGACCAGCAATAACGGGCTCGCCGTTAGCCTGGTACTTCAGGGTGACAACGATGGTACCCTGAACGGTGTCGTTCTTCACCTGCATGCCCTTGATGTAGCCCTCGTCAACCAGGATCTGGCAGATAGCCTTCTTCATGTTGGAAGCGGGGATCTCCACAGAAGGGTGTTTGGCAGTGCTAGCGTTGCGGATGCGAGTCAGCAGGTCCGCGATAGGATCAGTAATCTGCATTTGCCACTAACCTCCTTAGATTAGCTCTCATTTGTTTTATAATGATACCGCCCCGAAACATCGTTGCCCCGGGGCGGAATCCGACTTGTTATCCAGCCCTCTGGTTAATTACCAGGAAGCCTTCTTGACGCCCGGGATCTCGCCCTTGTAGGCCAGCTCACGGAAGCACACACGGCACACGCCGTACTTGCGCAGCACGGAGTGGGGGCGGCCGCAGATGCGGCAGCGGGTGTATGCACGGGTAGAGAACTTAGCAGGACGAGACTGCTTGAGCTTCATAGACAGTTTAGCCATTGTAATCTCCTCCTTAGTTATTCTCAGCGAACGGAGCGCCCAGAGCCTTCAGCAGCTCCTTGCCCTCTTCGTCGGTCTTAGCGGTGGTAACGAAGCAGACATCCATGCCGCGGACTGCATCGACCTTCTCGAAGTCGATCTCGGGGAAGATGATCTGCTCCTTGATGCCGCATGCAAAGTTGCCGCGACCGTCAAAACCGTTGCCGTTGATGCCGCGGAAGTCGCGGACACGGGGCAGTGCGATGTTGAAGAAACGATCGACGAACTCGTACATACGCTCACCACGCAGGGTGACCTTGCAGCCGATGGGAGTGCCCTGGCGCAGCTTGAAGTTAGCGACGCTCTTCTTGGCACGGCAGACGACTGCCTTCTGGCCAGTGATCTGGCCCAGATCCTTCATGACAGCTTCCAGGATCTTCTCGTTGTCCTTAGCTTCGCCGCAGGCAACATTGATGACGACCTTGTCCAGCTTGGGGATCTGCATAACGCTCTTGTAACCGAACTTCTTGTTCAGAGCAGGAGCAATTTCATTGACATACTGTTCTTTCAAACGAGCCATTGTTCCTTACTCCTTTCTTACAGCTCAGCGCCGCACTTCTTGCAGACGCGGACCATCTTACCGTCCTTCTCGACGTGGCCCACACGCACGGCCTTGCCGCACTTGGGGCAGATGGGCATGACCTTGGATGCGTACATAGCACCCTCAGCCTTGACGATACCGCCCTGCTCGCCCTGACGGCGGGGCTTGACGTGCTTGGTAACCATGTTCTGGCCCTCAACGATGACCTTGTTCTCAGAGGGGCTGACCTGCAGGACCTTACCAGTGTGGCCCTTGTCCTTGCCGCTGATGATCATTACGTTGTCGCCGGTTTTAACATGAAGATTATTCATTTTTAAAACCTCCTTACAGCGATTCCGGAGCCAGGCTCAGGATCTTGGTGTAGCCGGCATCGCGCAGCTCGCGAGCGACGGGTCCAAAGATACGAGTACCCTTGGGGCTCTTGTCGGCCATGACGATAACGGCGGCGTTCTCATCGAAACGGATGTAGGAGCCGTCGTCGCGGCGGACGCCATGCTTGCTGCGCACGATGACAGCCTTGACGACGTCGCCCTTCTTAACGGAGCCGCCGGGGGCTGCCTTCTTGACAGAGCAGACCACGACGTCACCAATGTTTGCGTATCTCTTGCGGGTGCCGCCCAGCACGCGGAAGCACATCAGCTCCTTGGCACCGGTGTTGTCGGCAACTTTGAGATAAGTTTGCATCTGAACCATTTCAGATATCTCCTTTCAAACTGTTCAAAGCAGCGGGCAAAGAAACTTACTTTGCCTTCTCAACGATACGGACCAGGCGCCAGCGCACATCCTTGGACAGGGGGCGGCACTCCATGATCTCAACACGGTCACCGATGCCGCACTCGTTCTGCTCGTCACGAGCCTTGAACTTTGCGGTACGCTTCAGGATCTTCTTGTACAGGGGGTGCTGCACGCTATCCTTAACGGCAACCACGATGGTCTTATCCATCTTGTCGGACACGACGACGCCGACGCGGGTCTTTCTCAGATTACGTTCTTCCATCGTTTAACCTCCTTACTGCTTCTCAGCCAGAACGGTCATCACGCGAGCGATGTCCTTCTTGACTGCTTCGATGCGGCCGGGGTTCTCCAGCTGGTTGATGGCATGCTGGAAGCGCAGGTTAAACAGCTCGGCCTTCAGGTCTGCCAGCTTGCTGGTCAGCTCTGCGGTCTGCATTTCGCGGAGTTCATTAGCCTTCATTGGTGCCATCCTCCTTCACGGAGTCCTCACGGACAACAAATTTGCACTTGATGGGCAGCTTGTGCATAGCCAGGCGCAGAGCCTCACGAGCAGTTGCCTCATCGACATCTGCCAGCTCGAACAGAACGCGGCCGGGCTTGACAACAGCGACCCAGTACTCGGGAGAGCCTTTACCGGAACCCATGCGGGTCTCAGCGGGCTTCTCAGTAACGGGCTTATCGGGGAAGATCTTGATCCACACCTTGCCGCCACGCTTGATGTAACGAGTCATGGCAACACGGGCAGCCTCGATCTGAGTGGAGGAGATCCATGCCGGCTCCAGAGCAACAAGGCCGTACTGGCCCTGGCACACCACGTTGCCGCGGGTAGCCTTGCCGGTCATGCGGCCGCGCTGGACGCGGCGGTACTTAACACGCTTAGGCAGTAACATTACTTGTTGCCTCCTTCCTTCTTCTGAGCGTTCTTAGCGCTCTTGAGGACCTCGCCCTTGTAGACCCAAACCTTGACGCCGATGCGGCCGTAGGTGGTAGCAGCCTCAGCGAAGCCGTAGTCGATGTCGGCACGCAGGGTCTGCAGGGGGATGGTGCCCTCGTGGTAGCTCTCGACGCGGGCGATGTCAGCGCCGCCCAGACGGCCGGAGCACATTGCCTTGATGCCCTTTGCAGGGACAGTTGCGCGATCGCGGGGGCTCATAGCGTTACGCATGCACTGCTTCATAGCGCGGCGGAAGGTAACGCGGTTCTCCAGCTGACGAGCGATGTCCTCGGCAACCAGCTGAGCGTTGGTAGCAGCGCTCTTGACCTCGATGACGTTGACGATAACAGTCTTGCCATACTCCTTGGTCAGCTTGTTCTGCAGAGCAACGCGCTCTTCGCCGCCCTTACCGATCACCATACCGGGCTTAGCGCAGTAGATGTTGACGGTAACGCGGGGAGCGGAAGTGGAAGGATCCACAGTGCGCTCGATCTCGATCTTGGGGACGCCAGCGTCCTTCAGCTGAGCCTTCAGCTCAGTGCGGATCTTGTGATCCTCGACGAGGTTATCGCTGAAATCCTTCTTGGAGGCAAACCAGCGGCTGTCCCAGTCTTTAATAACGCCGACACGAATGCCGTGCGGATTTACTTTCTGGCCCATTGTTTTCCCTCCTTACTCTTTCTCTTTCAGAACAACGGTCATGTGGCTGGTGCGCTTCAGGATGCGGTAGCCGCGGCCCTGTGCACGAGGCATCATGCGCTTCAGCGTCGGGCCGGGGCAGACGTAGCACTCGGCGACGTAGAGGTTGTTCTTGTCCATATTGAAGTTGTTTTCCGCATTTGCGGCTGCAGACTTCACCAGCTTCAGAAGGGGCTCACAAGCGGCCTTCGGGGTGTACTGCAGGATTGCCAGCGCTTCGTCCAGGGGCTTGTTACGGATCAGATCCATAACGATGGACACCTTACGAGGACTAATGCGGGCATAACGAAGAATTGCCCGAGCTTCCATGTTGTGTTCCTCCTTCTCTTACTTCGAATTACCGGTGTGGCCCTTAAAGGTACGGGTGGGAACGAACTCACCCAGCTTGTGGCCAACCATATCCTCGGTCACGTACACAGGCACATGCTTGCGGCCGTCGTGGACGGCAAAGGTGTGACCAACGAATTCGGGGAAGATCGTGGAGGCGCGGCTCCAGGTCTTGATGACCTGCTTCTTGCCGGAAGCGTTCATAGCTTCAACGTGCTTCAGAAGAGCAGCCTGGACGAAAGGACCTTTTTTAATGCTTCTACCCATTGTCTTAAACTCCTCTCTTACTTAGCACGCTTCACGATGAGCTTATCGGAGCGCTTATGATGCTTGCGAGTCTTGAGACCCAGAGCAGGCTTGCCCCAGGGAGTCATAGGACCGGAGTGGCCAACAGGTGCGCGGCCCTCGCCACCGCCGTGGGGGTGGTCGCAGGGGTTCATGACGGTACCACGGCTGCCGGGACGGACGCCCATGTGGCGCTTACGGCCAGCCTTGCCGAGGTTGACGTTCTCGTGGTCGATGTTGGAGACCTGGCCGATAACTGCGGTGCAGTTGACAGGCACATTGCGCATCTCACCAGAGGGCAGACGGACCAGAGCGTAGCCATTCTCCTTAGCCATCAGCTGAGCCATGTTGCCAGCGGAACGAACCAGCTGAGCGCCGCGGCCGGGATACAGCTCGATGTTGTGGATGATGGTACCGACGGGGATGTTCTCGAAGGGCAGGCAGTTGCCGGGCTTGATGTCGGCGCCCTTGCCGCTGATGACAACATCGCCGACCTTCAGGCCGTCGGGAGCGATGATGTAGCTCTTGACACCGTCAGTGTACTCGACCAGAGCGATGAATGCGCTGCGGTTCGGATCGTACTCCAGAGTCTTGACGGTAGCGGGCATATCGGTCTTCTGACGCTTGAAGTCGATGACACGATACTTGGTGCGGTTGCCGCCGCCCTGATGGCGGACGGTGATACGACCGGTGTTGTTGCGGCCGCTGTGCTTCTTCATGGGCTCCAGCAGGCTGCGCTCGGGAGCGACCTTGGACAGGACGCTGTAATCCGTGACGGTCATGCCGCGGCGGCCCGGAGTAGTGGGGCCATACTTTTTGATAGCCATTGTGCTATTCTCCTTTGTTTATCTTATGAATTATTATCGGGGTCATATCCCCATAGAGGAACCCTCGGTGGGTTCTATCAGACCATGCTGTTGAAGAACTCGATCTCCTTGGAGTCCTTGGTCAGGGTCACGATCGCCTTCTTGGAAGCGGCGGTGTAACCAGCATGCATACCCTGACGGCGGAAACGACCGCGGACAGAGATGGTGTTGACCTTGGAGACCTTGACGCCGGGGAACAGGACCTCGACAGCCTGAGCGATCTCGACCTTGGTAGCATCGGTAGCGACCTTGAAGGTGTACTTCTTGTCAGCGATACCGGCCATGGAGTTCTCGGTAATGACCGGCTTCAGGATAATATCATGTGCGGTTTTCATTAGCCAAGCACCTCCTCGAGCTTCTTCGCTGCGTCGACGCTGATGATCAGCTTGTCGGCGTTCAGCACATCGTAGGTGTTCACGCTGCCTGCGAAGGTGGTCTTGACGCCAGCGATGTTGCCAGCGCTCTTGACGAACTTTGCATCGACAGTCTCATTGACCAGCAGGTTCTTCTTGCCAGCGCCGACGGCGTTCAGCATGGAGACAACAGTCTTGGTCTTGTACTCGTCGCAGGCGAACTTATCAACAACGACCATGTTGCCATTGGCAGCCTTGTCGGACAGGACGCTCAGCAGAGCCAGGCGCTTGACCTTGTTGTTGATGTGGTAGTTGTAGCTGCGGGGCTTGGGGCCCAGAGCGACGCCGCCGTGAGTCCACTGCGGTGCACGGATGGAACCCTGACGAGCGTGGCCGGTGCCCTTCTGGCGCCAGGGCTTCTTGCCGCCGCCGGAAACTTCCATGCGGATCTTGGTGTTCTGGGTGCCCTGACGCTGGTTGGCCAGGAAGTTCACCACAGCAATGTGGACAGCCTTCTCGTTCGGGGTGATACCGAACACGGCGTCGGAAAGCTCGATCTCGCTAACATGCTGACCGTTCATATCGACTACGTTAAACTTTGCCATTGTAGCTTTCCTCCTTACGCCTTCACGCTGTTGGCCAGAGTGACGATGGTGCCCTTGGAACCGGGGACCGCACCCTTGACAGCGATCAGATTGTTCTCGGTGTCAACCTTGACAACGGTCAGGTTCTGCACGGTGACGCGCACAAAGCCCATGTGGCCGGGCAGGCGCTTGCCGGGGAACACGCGAGACGGGGTAGAAGTGGAGCCGTTGGAACCGGCGTGGCGTGCCACCGGGCCGGTGCCGTGGCTCTCACGCAGACGGTGCTGACCGTAGCGCTTGATAACGCCCTGGTAGCCCTTGCCCTTGGAGACGCCCACGACGTCCACCTTGTCGCCAGCTGCGAAGACATCAGCCTTCAGCACATCGCCGACGTTCATTGCGGAGACATCTTCCAGACGGAACTCGCGCAGGGTCTTCTTGGGGGCAACATTTGCCTTCTTGAAGTGGCCTGCAGCTGCCTTGTTGACCTTCTTGGCGGAAACCTCGCCGAAGCCCAGCTGGACAGCCTGATAACCATCGCTCTCGACGGTCTTCTTCTGCACGACGGTGCAGGGACCAGCCTCGATGACGGTCACGGGGATGACCTTGCCGCTCTCATCGAACAGCTGAGTCATACCGACTTTCTTGCCGATAATGCCTTTAACCATTTTCTTTTCCTCCTGTAAAGGTTATTGGTTGGCAGCGCACGTCACTGCCAACATGACCCCTCGGGAAACGAGGGCATCGAATTTGATCGAGTGTCTTTTACAGCTTGATCTCGATGTCCACGCCAGCGGGGAGCTGGAGGCTCATCAGAGCCTCGACCGTCTTGTTGGACGGCTTCAGAATGTCGATCAGACGCTTATGAGTGCGGCTCTCGAACTGCTCGCGGCTATCCTTGTACTTGTGGGTAGCGCGCAGAACGGTGACGATCTCACGATCGGTGGGCAGGGGGATGGGGCCGGACACGCGGGCACCAGTGTGCTTTGCGGTCTCCACGATCTTCTCTGCTGCGGCATCGATCAGCTGAGCATCATAGCTCTGCAGACGGATTCTGATTTTCTCTTTGACTGCCATTGCTTACGCCTCCTGAAAAATTGTTTTGCCCTAGGCGAGCCGATAAATTGCTCTACACAGTTCCGGGTGTTCCTCGATTTGGCACTAGAAAAACCGGTGAACCGCTCGGCAGTTCTCCCGGAAATCTATTAGCAAATCAAATCCGAACATTGGTTCCGCTCGTTTCGCAGGTCGCCCTGCCGAGGGAACGTATTCCATCGCTGTCAGTAATTCTTTCGCCCGGTTCTAAGATCGGACATACTCCGCGGAAATAACCCATCTCAGCTATCGCCGGATGACAACCTCCCGCATCTACGCATATCGCTGGCCTGCACGACTTGTATCGCACAAGCCCTTTGCAGCCGAGAGATATTCTATCACATCTTCGTGCATTTGGCAAGTGTTTTTTCGAAAAAACGCAGATTTTCTTTTTTATTTGCTCTGTTTCATCTCCCAGGAGATTTTCTGTGCAGAATGCACAATCGGGTGGCAGTTTTTTCTGTGGAAAACCCCGCTCAGGGGATAGAATGCCCGTTCTCAGGTCGTTTTATACTAAAAAAGCCCCCTTGCCCTGAGGGAAGGGCAAAAGAGCTTTCGTGCACTCCCCTGCTGCAGCACTGCCTGCTGTGGGAGAAAAACACTATAACATTATATACAAATAAGAAGACAGTGCCTCACAGGGTCAGCTGTGCGCCCATGCGGCGGACGGTCTCGCCGTCATCCCGTTCCTCGGGGGCATCGGTCACTTTGATTTGGGCCACATCGGTGGAGACGGCGCTGACGGCGGCTTCCTGTGCCATGGTGCAGCGGATGCAGGCGCAGTCAGAGATGTGGAGCTTTTCCACGATTTCCTCTGCCGTCAGCGCCTTGTCCAGCGTCACAAGGGCGCAGTCGGTGCAGGAAATGCCGTCGGCATCCAGATTCAGCATCTCAGAAGTGATGCGCACCATCGGCATATCATTCACGAGTCTGCCTTTCAGCACGCGCAGCTCCTTGTAGTCCGTATCGGAGATGGCATAGAATGCATCTTCTGCCGCAGCCGTGATGGTCACATCGCCGCCGACGTGGAGATACTCTACCTTTTCCAGTACCCCGGCACTCTCAGCCGGGATGTTCACGTCGCCGGTGACATAGAGCTTGCAGCCATAGCGGCGAAGGGCGGCAGGGGTCAGCTTCAGGTCATCGTCCACAAAAGCCGCGCCCTCGGGCAGGATGACGAGTTCGGTGTTCTCAGTGAAGAGCGGCACCAGCTTCTCGGCCAGCGGCTCCGCAATCACGGCTTTCGACGCCGCGAACCGTGTACCCTTTGCGGCCAGCGCGTCCGCATTCAGCTTTGCATCGACGGCAACGAACTGCTTCTCCGTCCAGTAAAGGCGGTCCTGCGCCCGGATGAGGAAGCTCTTGTCCAGCTTGACGGTGCCGTTCAGCACAACGGCCTCGTCGGGGTAAATGCTCAGCTTGCCGTTGACCATCGCCTTTTCGTTCACCACTGCCGTCAGTGACTCAGGGCAGACGGCCTTACCGTTGATGATGATTTTATTATAACTGCGCAGGGTGTCGGCGGCATCGGCGGCGATGGTCAGCTTGCCGTTCACCATGAGAATGGTGTCCTTTTCCGGTTTGTGGGCGGCGGACAGGCTCGACTTGCCATTCACAATGCTGACCACCGTATCCTCACCGCAGGACTGGGAGACCGCTGCTTCCATCTCCACCGGATACTTTGCCAGCAGAGCCTCGACCCGGGGCGTAGTCAGCACCAGCGCGGCCTGGAGCTTGATGTCCTCATAGCTTGCAAACGTCTCTTCGCTGACATTGCGCAGGTCGAGGACAGCGGCGGTCACGTTCAGGTTCTTCTTCATCGTTCATTCCTCCAAAAGTTCGTCTTTCAGTTTCGTGCGTATCTTCAGCAAGCGGGTGCGGACGGTCCCGGGCGGGAGTTTCAGCATCTCGCCCAGCTCGCTGGCGTTGTACCCTTCGCCGTACCGCAGCTCGAACAGCATCCGGTCGGCAGGCTCCAATATGCCCATCAGGCTTTCGAGGTCGCTCAGTCCGACGGCGGCAGATGCCGTTTCGTCGGCTGGCTCTTCGTCCCCGTCGGGCAGCAGGGCTTCCATCAGCTCCCGCTCCTTGGCCGCCCGTCGGACCTGGTCGCAGTAGAGGTTCCGGGCCGTGGCAAACAGCCACGCCTTGCACTGCCGGGCGTTGAAGCTCTCGATGAGGCTGCGGTTCATCAGCGCCTTGAGGAAAACTTCCTGCGTCAGGTCTTCGGCGCGGCTTTCGTCGCGGCAGAGTCTCGCACAGAAATGCTCCAGCTTGTCCCAGAATTCCTCATACATCTCATCCCACATGGGGTATCTCCCCTCCTTTCTGCATCGTGCCGGGTTCTGTCTGTAAGACGAACGGGAAGCTCAAAGTGTTTTAGCTCTTTTGGAAAAAGCCGCCATGCAGATGCACAGCGGCTCAAATCGGGTCATTTTTTCTCGTTTGCTTTCAGCTCATCCAGAAGCTTCTCTCTCGGGGTGACGTAGACGGTGGTGTACACCTCGTAGAGCACCATGCCGGGCTTTGCGCCGTTGGCTTTCCAGATGTTCTTCACCTCGGTGGTGTCCACGGCCACCTTGGCGGCGGCACCGGCCTTGAAGGTGCTGGAATACACGACAGCCAGCTCTGCGGCCTCCTGCTTCGTGGTGTCGGGGATGTCCTCGCCCCGGCTCATGACCACGACGTGGCTGCCGGGGGCCTTCTGAACATGGAACCACAGATCCTTGCCCCGGGCGGTGTGGAGGGTGAGCTTGTCGTTCTGGGCGTTGTTGCGGCCTACCAAAATCTCGAAGCCGTCGCTGGACGTGAAGCGGAGGAAATCGGCGGGCTTCTGGCGCTTGTCGCGCTGTTTGTAGTATTTCAGATAGCCCTGGCTCTTGAGCTCGGCGCGTATCTCGTTCAGCGCCGCCTCGCCGGAAGCCGTCTCCACCTCGTAGAGCACTGTTTCCAGATAGGCGATCTCCTTCTCGCCCTCGGCCAGCAGGTCCACCAGCATCCGGGCTGCAGTCTGCTTCTTCTTGTAGTTCTTGAAGAAGTTCTGCGCGTTCTGGCTGGGACTGAACCGCAAATCGAGCGGGATCGTGACCTCTTTGCCCTCATCGTACCAGTTCGGCACAGTGATGCTCTTCATGCCCTTTTCGGCGAGGTAGAGGTTGGCCGACAGCAGTTCTCCGTAGAGGCGGAGCTTTTCGCTCTTGCCGCTGGCGGCAAGCTCTTCCTGACGGGCCGCCTGCTTGCGGACGGCGCGCTCGTACATATTGTGGACGGCCTTGTGGAGCTCCTTGCTCTTGGTGCGCAGGCGCTCGGCGCGGTCTTTCTCGGCGTAATAGCCTTCCAGCATCGCGTTGAAGGAGGGCCACTCCTTGATGAGATATTTCTCGCCGTACTGCCGGGGGCGGAAGAAGGTGTACTCCACCGGCTTGCCGTCCGGAGCGGTGACGCTGCACGGACAGCCACCCGCGTCGTAGATCTCTTTCAGCTCGTCGATGGCCGCCATCAGCCGGACCTTCTGGGCCTCCGTCAGCTCGTTGGCCAGCAGATGTTCTCCGTCAAAGGCGCGCCATGCGGCCTCGCGGCAGACCACCGGGCCGACACCGGCCACCGTTTTGTTCAGGGCGTCTGCCACCGGCAGGTCGCGCTCGCAGGCCGCCGCCACGATGGACGCCGAGCTGACGGCCAGAAAATCAGGCCGGGCAGGCTTGGGGGGCGTCGTGTAGGGCAGGCCGGGCAGGAGCTGACGGACATCGCTGTCCTCGAAATCCACCCGCTTGAGGGCATCGATGATCTTGCCGTTCTGCACCAGCACCAGATTGGAGTAACGGCCCATCAGCTCGGCGCAGAGGATGTTGCGCACAAGGTCGCCCATCTCGTTGGTACACTGGAACTCGAAGTAGACGATCCGGTCGCCTGGCTCCATCCGGACGTCCAGCAGACGCCCGCCGGTGAGATGCTTGCGCATCAGCATACAGAAAGAGGGCGGTGTCTCCGGGTTTTCAAAGCTCTCCTCGGTCAGGCAGACTCGCGCCGAGCCGCTCCGGGCCGACAGCAGCAGGCTGTCAGTCTCCGTACGGGTGCGCAGGGTGATGACCAGCTCGTCGCGGGTCGGCTCAAACAGTTTTGCGATTTTGGCGTCAGCCAGCGTGGTCTTCAATTCCGCCGCCGTCAGTGCCAGTGTCGCGGCATCCAATGCCATTTGTATTACCTCGTTTTTTGCAGATCAGCAAGACCTGTCCAGCCCTGCCGATCTGCTTCTTTATGTTATAAATAAGTATAGGGGTCCCGGGCATCCTCGCTCACAAGGACTTCCAGCTCCGGAAAGGCCCTGCGCAGCTTCTCCGCCACCGCCGCAGTCACCGGGAACTCCGTAGCGTAGTGGCCTGCTGCGATGAGCGAGAGCCCCAGACGCTTTGCGTCGATGGCGTGGTGGTGGTTGGCCTCGCCGGTCAGCAGGCAGTCTGCACCCCGTGCAATGGCGTCCTCGAAGAGGCTTCCGCCTGCGCCGCTGATGACGGCCAGCCGCCGTACTGTTTTGCCGGTGTCGGCGAACTTGACCTGCACCGCAGGGCCGTTGAACGGCTGATTGCAGCGGGCGGCAAGCTCTTTCTGCGCCCTTTTTGCCAGCTCGGGGACTGTGACGGGCTCGATGCTGCCCACACGGCCGCAGCCCTCGGCGAACGCTTCCATCTCCCGCATTCCAAAGATACCGGCCAGCACCTCATTGACGCCGCCCTCGGCGGCATCGAGATTCGTATGCATACAAATCGCCGAGATGCCGTTTTTCACCAGCCGGAAAGCCACGTCCTGCCCACTCAGCTTTTTGAGGGGCGAGAAGATGACCGGGTGGTGGGACACGATGAGCCCGCCGCCCTTCCGGGCAGCCTCTTCCACCACCTCGGGGGTGATGTCCAGCGTCACCAGCACACGGGACACCTTGCCGCCGCAGTCTACCAGCAGGCCGGGATTGTCCCAGCTTTCGGCCAGAGCCAGCGGCGCGATGCGCTGCATCTCTTCGTATATCTGCTGTACCGTCGTCATGCTTTGCTCTCCCCTTTTATCAGTTCATCCATCTCTTTCGCCAGCTCTGTGCCGTCCGGCACACCGAGGCGGAGGCGAGGCAGCTTGGCTTTCTGCCATGCGGCGTAGCCTTCCCCCTCCGGCCACTGGCCGGTGAGGCCGAACAGGCACTCCCGGAACGTGGGCGTTTTCACCTCACCGGTGTACTCGGCGGCCATGACCGCATACCAGCGGCCCGCCGCCTGCACCGGCCGGTCGACCGCGAGGGCAAAGCCATGTTCCCACAGCCAGCGGCGCAGATCGCTGTGGCGGGTGGCCGGCACCATCACAAGGCGAGGCCCGCCCGGCGCAGATACCCACGGGGCTTTCTCGATGATCTCCCACGTTGTCTGGGCCGAGACGCCCGCCAGCACGATGGTGCTCACCTCGCCCGGAGACAACACAGAAAGACCGTCGCCGAGCCTCAGCTCAGCGCGGTCTTTGCATCCGGCATATTCCAGCGTCTGTTCTGCCTTTGCCAGCGGGCCGGGGCGCAGGTCGGCCCCGATGACCTTGGGGTACTTCCCCGAAGCGGCCAGCACCGCCGTCAGCTTGCCGTGGTCGCAGCCGATGTCGGCCACCGGCTCACCGGGGCGCACCAGCTCAGCGGCAGCGCTCAGACGCGCATCCAGTGTCGGCAGCACTCAGGACTTCTTGGAGGCCAGATGAGCGTTCAGCTTCTCCAGCAGCTCGTCGCAATCCACACCGTGGACCTCGCAGGCTTCCTCGATGCTCTCGCCGCGGGAGGCGGGGCAGCCCAGGCAGTGCATCCCGATCTCCATGAAGTAGGGAGCGGTGCTCTGGTCCATATCCAGAATGTCGCCGATGATGGTCTCACGGGTGACCTGCTTCACAGCCTTGGCTTCGTCCTTCTTGAGCATATTGAAAATATCAAACATGGTAGTTATCCTTTCTGTCTCTTACGATGCGCCTTTGCGGCGCTCAGCTATAATATACCCCAATCATATCCTATATTTCAAGTAGTAATTGAAAAAAGCCCCCGCACTGCAAGCAGTGCGGGGGCCGTTAAGCTTCAGATTGTAGAATCAGCGCTTAGTTCTGCTTCATGCGAGCGAAGCAGTCAGAGCAGTAGACCGGACGGTCCTCACGGGGCTGGAAGGGAACCTTGCAAGCCTTGCCGCAAGCTGCGCAGACAGCATCGAACATCTGGCGCTCACCACCGTTGCTGCGTGCGCCGCCGTTCTTGCGGGCATCACGGCAGGGCTTGCAGCGCTGGGGCTGGTTCTCAAAGCCGCGAGATGCGTAGAACTCCTGCTCACCAGCAGTCCAAACAAACTCCTTGCCGCAGTCCTTGCAAACTAAAGTCTTGTCTTCGAACATAGTAGTATCTCCTCTTTGTTTAGTTCTTGCCCACGGAAGGATTGTAACCATACCTTTGGTTTTTAGGGACCATAGCGCTGATCGTAAGCTTACCAGGGGCTTGAATGAGTAAACGTCCTCTGACTGAGGACTCCCCTATTGTACCGTTCTTTTTTTGATTTGTCAACCAAAAAACAACCCCTCACCCGCTTTTTTGTGCATTCGGCATAATAAGACGGTCTTTGCTCGTGCAAAACAGCAAAAAGGCCACACCGCCCTTTAGGGGAGCGGTGCGGCCTTGGATGCCTTAAATGCAGAGATTACTTCTCGAGGACTTCCTTGGTGTCGCGGGCGATCATCAGCTCCTCGTCGGTAGCGATGACCAGAGTGCGGACCTTGGCGCCCCAGGCGGTGATGTCGCAGACATCGCCCACGGGATGCTCGTTCTTCTCGGTATCGATGCGGATGCCCAGCCAATCCATGTGGTGGCAGACCTTTGCACGGGCGATCTCGTCGTGCTCGCCGATGCCGCCGGTGAAGACGATGGCGTCCACGCCGCCCATAGCTGCGATGTAGCTGCCGACGATCTTCTTGATCTGGTAGTTCAGCATATCAGAAGCCAGCTGAGCGCGCTTGTTGCCGTGGAGAGCAGCCTCCTCCACGTCACGCTTGTCGCTGGAAACACCGGAGATGCCCAGCAGGCCGGACTTCTTGTTCAGGATCTCGTCCAGCTCGTGGCCGGTGATGTTCAGGGTGTACTTCAGGTAGTTGACCACAGAGGGGTCCAGGTCGCCGCAGCGGGTACCCATCATCAGGCCGGCCAGCGGGGTCATGCCCATGGAGGTATCAACGACCTTGCCCTGATCGACAGCGGCGATGGAGGAGCCGTTGCCCAGATGGCAGGTGATGAGCTTCAGGCGCTCAATGGGCTCCTCGAGATACTCAGCAGCCTTGTGAGCAACGTACTTGTGGCTGGTGCCGTGGAAGCCGTAGCGGCGGACGCCGTACTTCTCATAGTACTCATAGGGGATGGCGTACATATAAGCCTTCGGGGGCATGGTGCTGTGGAAAGCGGTGTCGAAGACAGCGACCATCGGGACGTTGCCGAAGACCTTGCGGGCTGCCTCGATGCCGAGGATGCCTGCGGGGTTGTGCAGAGGAGCCAGGGGGCTCAGCTCACGGATGGTGTTGATGACCTCGTCGGTGATCAGGCAGCTGGCCTTAAACTTCTCACCGCCGTGGACGACGCGGTGGCCGATGGCGCTGATCTCGCTGACATCGTCGATGCACTTACCCTCGCCGGTGGTCATCTTCTTCACGACCTCAGCAAAAGCCTCGGTGTGGGTGGGGAAGATAGCGGGAGTGGTAGCCTTGTGGCCGTTAGCTTCATGGGTGATCATGCTGCTCTCCATGCCGATGCGCTCGCACAGGCCCTTGCACAGCACCTTCTCACCGTCCATATCGATGAGCTGATATTTCAGGGAAGAAGAACCACAGTTGATAACCAGAATTTTCATCTTCTTGTTTCCTCCAGATATGTTTTTGTCCGCCCCCGAGAGGGCAGAATTTTACAGATTCCTAGAATTATTATATAATAGGGTCGGCCGGTTTTCAAGCCGCAATGGCGGCAAAGCCTGTCGCAAAGTCCCCGGGCTTTTTTGTACATCCTGCCCAGAATCCTGTCATTCTGCCCCAGTTCTCCATGCAGTATGACAGATATTTCACAAACTTTTGAGGTCACGCCATGAAATTTGCCGGTATCATCGCCGAATACGACCCCTTCCACAACGGCCACGCATGGCAGCTGGCGCAGGCAAAAGCGCTGGGTGCAGAGCGCGTCGCCGTCGCCATGAGCTGTTCGCTGGTGCAGCGGGGGGCGCTGCCCCTCCTGCCTGAAGCTGTCCGCACCCGGTCCGCCCTCATCTGCGGGGCTGACCTTGTGTTTGCTCTGCCTGCTCCCTGTGCCTGCGCGGGGGCAGAGGCGTTCGCCCGGGCGGGCGTGGCGCTGCTTGCCGCCGCCGGGTGCGACGGTCTGGTGTTCGGCGCCGAGACGCCCGACGCGGCCCTTCTGATGGAGGCCGCCGAGCTTCTTGACAGCGGCTCCTACCGCGCTGCCCTGAAAGCCCAGCTTGCGGGCGGCGCACGGAGCTTTGCCGCCGCGCGGCAGGCCGCAGCGGCTCAGCTTGCATCTGACGAGCGGGTCGCCGCCCTGCTGGACAAGCCCAACAACAACCTCGCTGTCGAATACTGCCGGGCCATCCGCAGCCTTGCGCCTCGGATGGAGGCTTATCCCCTGCCCCGGCAAGGCGCGAACCACGGTGAGGCGCTCCACTCTGCCCATGGGCAGTTCGCCAGCGCCAGCGCACTTCGCAAGCTCTGGGCCGAGGGCGGAGCGAACGCCGTCGCGCCTTATGTACCCGAGGCGGTCTTCCCGCTTTATCAGGAGGCTTACGCCGCCGGGCAGTACACCGATTTTTCCGCCGCCGGGCGGTGCGAGCTGGCCCTTCTCCGATCTGCCTGCCGGGGTAAAGCGCCCTTTGCAGACATCCGCGGCGTCTCCGAAGGACTGGAGCACCGTCTGGAAGCCGCCGTCCGTACCAGCACCACCTACGACGAACTGCTGGACGCTCTCACCACCGTCCGCTACCCCCGGGCGCGGATGCGCCGCCTCGCCATGGACGCCGCGCTGGGCTGCACCGCCGACAGTCTCCCCGCCCTTCCGCCCTATCTCCATCTGCTGGGAGGGAAGAAGGATGCCCTTCCTTTCTTAAAAAATTGCACCCTCCCTGTCTCCCACTCGCTGGCCCGTCTGCGGGGATCAGGCGGTGCCTGCACCCAGATGGCCGAGGCGCAGCTTGCCGCCGCCGATTTTGGTACGCTCTGCCGCGTTTCACCCGAGGCAATGGGCGGTCTACTTCGTCAAAAAAATATCTTTTTGACGTAATGACAGAAATTTTTCTGCAAATTTTGTTATTTCGGCACTTGTATGCCGAAGCAGTTTCGGTGTATTATAGTAAAGATACTTGGATACAACACCGCCTGTTCGACAGGTACAAGGAGGAACCATGGCACTTCACGTTCTGGACGAAGCCAACCGCTGCCTCGGCTGCAAAAAGCCGATGTGCCAGCAGGGCTGCCCCATCCACACCAACATCCCCGAGGTCATCCGCCTGCTCAAGGACAATCACCTCGACGACGCCGGCCGGATGCTGTTTGAAAACAATCCCCTGACCACTGTGTGCAGCCTCGTGTGCAACCACGAGAACCAGTGCGAGGGCCACTGCATCCGCAACCGGATGCCCAGCCACGACCCCGTCCACTTCTCCATCATCGAGGACTACATCTCCACCACCTACGCCAACAAGATGACTTCCGGCCCCGCCCCTAAAAACGGCATGAAGGCCGCTGTCGTCGGCTCGGGGCCTGCGGGCCTGACCGTCGCCGTCCTGCTGGCACGCTGGGGTTACGATGTCACCATCTTCGACGCCCGCGACAAGATCGGCGGCGTCATGCGGTACGGCATCCCCAACTACCGCCTGCCCGACAGCGTACTGGACGACTTCCAGTACCGCCACCTCGAGCTGAAGGGCATCCACGTCCGCCCCAATACCGCCATCGGCAAGACCATCACCATCGACGACCTCTTCCGGGACGGCTATAAGAGCGTCTTCATCGGTGCCGGTCTGTGGAAGGCCAACGCCATGCACATCAAGGGCGAGACGCTGGGCAACGCGGCCTTCGGCATCGACTATCTGGCCAACTCCAAGGCCTTCCAGCTGGGCGACGACATCGCCGTCATCGGCGTGGGCAACTCCGCCATGGACTGCGCCCGCACTGCCATCCGCAACGGCGCACGCCACGTCACCTGCTACGCCCGCCGCGACGAGGAGTGCATCAGCGCTTCCGAGCATGAAGTGCGGTACGCCAAGCTCGAGGGCGTGGGCTTCCGCTTCTGCAAGGCTCCGGTGGAGATCCGTGAGAACGGCATCATCTGCCGCGACACCGTGAAGGGCGAGGACGGCAAGTTCACCCAGGTAGAGGGCAGCGAGACCTTCTACCCCCACACCGGCGTCATCGTCTCGGTGAGCCAGGGTTCTGAGAACTCCCTCGTCAAGACCACCACCGGCATCGAGACCAACCAGCGCGGCCTGCTCACCGTCAACGAGGACGGCAGCACCACCCGCGAGGGCGTGTTCGCCGGCGGCGACGCCGTCATGGGCGCGCGCACCGTCGTGGAGGCCGTGGCCATCGCCAAAAAGGTGGCTGAGTCCATGGACGCCTACATGAAGGCCCTGCCCGCCGACAACACTCCCGACCCCTACGCCGGTATTCCGGTGTTCTCCACCCCGACTTCTGACGTTCTGGCAAAGCAGGGCGTCTAACTTCTGATCTTCAAGGCTGCTGTACAAAAGCGCGGCAGCCTTTTCTTTTTGTAACATTTCTGTTTCTTTGCCAATCTTAGCCGCTCTTTTGTTGACGGACTTTTGTCTGTTTTTGTATACTTAATAAGGAAATATTTCTCAATTCCAACGCCCGGCGGCACTGCTTCCGGGCGGGAAAGGCTGGTGGACATCATTATCAAATCATCCATCCCCAAGCTTCGGGAAAAGCTGCTGGAGGCACTGCAGGCCGTCCTGCCCATCGCGGCCATCGTGCTGGTGCTCTGTTTCAGCATTGCCCCTGTTTCCCCGAGCATCCTGCTCTGCTTTCTGCTGGGCGCTGCCATGATCATCGTCGGCATCATGTTCTTCACCCTGGGTGCCGAGATGAGCATGACCCCCATGGGCGAGCGGGTCGGCTCCATGCTCACCCGGAGCCAGAGCCTCTTTCTCATCATCGGCGTGGGTTTCCTGCTGGGCTTCCTTATCACCATCTCAGAGCCTGACTTACAGGTGCTTGCCAATCAGGTACCCTCCATCCCCAACATGACCCTCATCCTCTCGGTGGCTGTGGGCGTAGGCATCTTCCTCGTCATGGCCTTCCTGCGTATGCTGCTGGGCATCCCGCTGCCCCGGCTGCTGGTCATCTTTTACGCTGCCATCTTCCTTCTGGCTGCATTTGTGCCGAGAGAGTTTCTGGCCGTGGCCTTCGACTCCGGCGGCGTCACCACCGGCCCCATGACCGTCCCCTTCATCATGGCGCTGGGCGTCGGTGTGTCGGCCATCCGTTCCGACCGCCATGCAGCGGACGACAGCTTCGGCCTCGTGGCCCTCTGCTCCGTAGGTCCCATCCTCGCCGTCCTCATCCTCGGCATCGTCTTCAATGCCAGCGAGAGCAGCTACCTGCCGCCGGTCATCCCCGAAGTGGGCGACTCGGTGGAGCTGTGGCAGCTGTTCAGCGAGGGCCTGCCCACCTATCTGCACGAGATCGCCACTTCCCTGCTGCCCATCGTCGTGATGTTCGGCATCTTCCAGCTCGCCGCCCTCCACATCGACCGGCGGACGCTGGGCCGCATCGGCGTAGGCCTCGTCTATACTTACATCGGCCTCGTGCTCTTCCTCACCGGGGCGAACATCGGCTTCATGCCCGCCGGCAACTACCTCGGTCAGGTCCTGGGCGGCCAGAGCAGCCGGTGGCTGCTCATCCCCATCGGGATGCTCATCGGCTACTTTATCGTCCGGGCCGAGCCGGCGGTCTATGTCCTCAACAAACAGGTCGAAGAAGTCACCGACGGTGCCATCTCCGCCGGGACGATGGGCGCGGCCCTCTCGGCCGGCGTCGCCCTCTCGGTGGGCCTTGCGATGGTGCGCGTCCTCACCGGCATCTCGATTCTGTGGTTCCTCATCCCGGGCTACCTCTTCGCCATCAGCATCTCCTTTGTGGTGCCGAAGCTCTACACCGCCATCGCCTTTGACGCCGGCGGCGTGGCCTCCGGCCCCATGACGGCCACCTTCCTGCTGCCGCTGGCGCAGGGTGCCTGCATCGCCGTAGGCGGCAACATCGTCACCGACGCCTTCGGCGTGGTGGCCATGGTCGCCATGACGCCCCTCATCACCGTCCAGCTCATGGGCCTTGTGGCCCAGCTCAAGACCCGCAAGGCCCGCAACGCCCAGCCCCTGCTGGATGCTGCCGCCCTGCTGGCCGAACTGCCGGACGACGCCATCATCGAACTGTAAGGAGGCTTTGCCGTGAATACGCTTTACTGGCTGGTCACCATCACCGACCGCCCCACGACAGACGCCTTTCTGAAGCTGTATAAGAGCTTCGGCGTCGATGTCAGCCTCCGCACCGTGGGTGCCGGCACTGCCGTTCAGGAGACGCTTTCCACCCTCGGGCTGGAAAAGACCGAAAAAGCCGTGCTCTTTGCCATCATCACAGCGGACAGCTGGCCCCGCATCCAGAAAGCCCTGCGCCGCCAGATGCGCATTGATGTGCCGGGTACCGGCATCGCATTCATCGTCCCGGTAAGCAGCATCGGCGGCAAGCGCGCCCTGCTGTTCCTCACCGAACACCAGACCCTTGAGCTGAAGGAGGAAAGCACCTTGAAAGATACCCGTTACGACCTGCTGCTGGTCATCGCCAATCAGGGCTACACCGGCTCTATCATGGACGCGGCCCGGGCCGCAGGAGCCGGCGGCGGCACCGTCATCCACGCCAAAGGCACCGGCATGGAGGGCGCGGCCAGGTTCATGGGCATCGACCTCGTGAACGAAAAAGAGCTAGTGCTCATCGTCAGCCGTACTTCCGAGAAGAACGCCATCATGAAAGCCATCATGGACAACGCCGACAAAAAGGCCGGCTCCATCGTCTTCTCGCTGCCCGTCACCGACACCGCCGGCCTGCGCCTGCTGGACGAAGAGTAAAAAATCAAACTTTCATCTGTCAAATGAACAAAAATCCACGCTCCGGCAGGCCGCCGGGCGTGGATTTTTTTGCCGTTTTCCGGTATGATAGAAGAGATATGGGAGGAAACGCTATGAATCAGAATCCGCACTGGAAGCAGCTTATCTGGAACTGGGCTTCCATCATCTTCGGCAACGCGCTCTACTCGCTGGCCGTTGCGCTGTTCCTCGAGCCGGCGGGCCTCATCACCGGCGGCGCGACTGGCATCGCACTGGCCATCGGGCGATTGACGGGCCTGTCCGTCTCAGGGCTGCTGTTCTTCATCAACCTCGCCATGCTGGTCTGGGGCTGGGTGGTCCTGGGCCGGGCCTTCGCCCTCAATACGCTGGCCAGCAGTGTTCTCAGCCCCGCCTTCCTCGCCCTGTTCGAGGGGATGGCGAATGGCCGGGTGCTGACGGAGGACATCTTCCTCTGCACCGTCTTTGCGGGCCTCGGCATCGGCGTCTCGCTGGGCATCGTCATCCGCTCCGGTGCATCCACCGGCGGCCTCGACATCCCGCCGCTGGTGCTCAACAAATGGTTCAAGCTGCCGGTGTCGGCCACCATGCTGGCCTTCGACATCATGGTCCTGCTGATGCAGGCTGTGTTCAGCCCGATGCCGCAGGTGCTGTACGGCATTGTGATGGTGCTCATCCACACCGTCGTCATGGATAAGATGCTGATGATGGGTGCCAGCCGCACCGAGGTAAAGATCATCAGCAGCCAGTCCGACGCCATCTGTGCCGCCATCCTCGAGCAGCTGGACCGGGGCGTGACCATCCTCCACGGCGAGGGCGGCTACACCCACGAGTCCAGCGCCGTGCTTCTGAGCATCGTGTCCAACCGGGAACTGCCCCGGCTGGAAAAGCTGGCCCACAGCATCGACCCCACCTGCTTCCTCATCGTGAGCCATGTCACCGAGGTCAGCGGCCGGGGCTTCTCGATGGATAAGGATTATTTGTAAAACAAAGGGGAATGCCGAACGGCATTCCCCTTTGTTTTACAGTAATGGTGCAATAACTTTTAGTAAAATCCCTGCCAGATGGAGCAGCACGTTGCCCTCCCAGATGCTCTCCCGGGTGGGCTCGACATCGCGGCAGAATTCCAGCGTCTTCTGGAAATCCTTCTCGATGGCGGGGATGCAGGCGGTATCCTTCATCCAGACCGCATTCTCGAAGTGGTGGTAGAGGCTGCGGTAGTCGAGGTTTATGGTACCCACCACGGCCTCACTGTCGTCCACCACAAAGACCTTCGCGTGGACAAAACCGGGCAGCCACTCGCTGATCTTCACGCCCGAGTCCAGCAGAGACTTGTAGTGCGTCTTCGCCAGCGCATAGGCGAACTTCTTATCCGGCACATGGGGCAGGATGAGGTGGACGTCCACGCCCCGCTCTGCCGCGAACTTGAGGGCCGTTTCCAGCTCACCGTCGAGGATGAGGTAGGGCGTCATGATGTGGATGTAGCGCTTCGCGCGGTTGAGCAGGTCGATATAGACCATCTCTCCCACCCGCTCACCGTCCAACGGGCAGTCGCCGTAAGGGGCCGCGAACCCCTTCGCCGGGACGGAGTGGGGCGGCACGGAGAGGAACTTCTCAAACTCCGGCTCCCGGAGGATGCTCCACATCTCGAGGAAGAGGATGGTCAGCGGTCGGACAGCCTCGCCTTCCAGCATGACGGCGGCGTCCTTCCAGCGGCCATACTTCTCGATGTGGTTGATGTACTCGTCGGCGAGGTTCACGCCGCCGGTAAAGCCCACCTTGCCGTCAATGACGAGGATTTTCCGGTGGTCGCGGTAATTATAATGGGTCGAGACAAAGGGCTGCACCGGCGAGAACACCTGGCACTGGATGCCCAGCTTTTCGAGGCGGCTGGGGTAATCCCGGGGCAGGGTGGCGAACTCACAGGTGCCGTCGTACATCACCCGGACGTCCACGCCCTCGGCGGCCTTGCGGGCCAGCACCTCGAGAATTTTGCCCCACATGAGGCCCTCGTCAATGATGAAGTACTCGAGGAAGATATACTCCTCGGCCTTTTCCAGTTGGCGAAGCAGCTCTTCGAACTTGGCCTCGCCGCCGGGGAAGTAGGTAACTTCCGTGTTCCTGTAGACCGAGAAGCCGCCGCCCTTTCCGTGGAGATACCGCGCCAGCGAGGCCGCGCCGGGGTCGGCTTCGGCCAGCTCCTGGGCCGCAGCCAGTGGCTGGGGCTGTAAGCCCCGGGCCTCCTCAGTGAGGTGGGTCACCCGCTTTTTCAGGGCGTTGTGGCCGATGTTGCTCTTGACGTAGAAAAACAGCGGCACACCCACGACCGGCAGGATGGCGATGGTGACCATCCATGTGATCTTAGCGCTGTTGTCCATCTCGCTGTTGAGGATGTAGACCACCATGAAGGCCGACATGGCCACACTGCCGCCGAAGTAATGGGGCAGCAGTCCGCCGAACCACCGGAACACGCTCCACAGCACACCGACCTGCAACAGCATGAGCAGCAGCACCAGCCCGAAGCGGCTGAAAATCGCGTGGACGATGCCTTTCTGGCCCTTTTTCAGGAGCCGGAGGCCGCCGTCCTCGAACTGCTGCATCCTGTCTTTCATGTTCTGCTGAAATTCTTCTTTTTTCATGCTTCTCCTTTCGGGCGGAGGGTGACGGCAAACAGCCCCTGGGCCGCATGGCAGTCCTCCACCAGCTGTTTCGGCTGCGGGCAGACGCCGTGGTCATGCCACGGGTCGTTGAACCAGTAGTTTTCGTCATCGTAGCCCACCAGCAGCAGGCAGTGTTCGTTGCACTTCCACGCAAAGTCGGTGCCATCGGCCAGCAGCCAGTGGTCACGCTTTTCCGGCACGGGCTGGAAATCCAGCGTCGCCCAGAACACCACCGGCATCCCAGCGTCGATATAAGAGCAAAGCTCTGCCGCCGTCTTGCCGCTCTCGTCCACGACTTCGAACTTGTCGGCTGCGCCCTCGTGTTCCAGAGCGCTGTTCAGGGCCTTGACGATGCAGGGCGAATAGCAGCCGTAGCCGGTGTGGTCGTGGGGGTCGCCGGGGTAGACCTGCCACGGGTCAGGGCCGTAGAGTTTTCCGTCCTGCTCCCAGTAAGGGGCGTGGGGCAGGTCGCGGGCGATGAAGGTATCCGGGTCGATGTCGATGCCCACGGCCTGGAGCAGCATGACGCTGCTGATGCTCTCGCAGCCGTTGACCCAGCGCTCAGTCTGGTCGATGTACGGGGCAGGAACGATTTTTTTCATCAAAATGCCTCCCAGCAGAGATTCGGCCCTGTCAAAACAGAGCGAAGTGTGTTATTATGTAGGATAAGAATATTATACCCTACTCTGGGGATTTTTTCTACAACAATCGGCACGCGGAGGTTTTGGAACATGAACAATCTGATCATCGGCATCGCAGGCGGCTCCGGCAGCGGCAAGACCACACTGGCCTGTCGGCTCAAGGCACTTTTCGGGGAGGACGAGGTGCGCCTCATCTCCCACGACAGCTACTACAAGCGCCACGACGAGCTGCCCTTTGAAGAACGCTGCAAGCTGAACTACGACCACCCGGACGCTTTCGACAACGCCCTGCTCATCTACCACTTACAGGAGCTGAAGGCTGGCCGCGCCATCGACTGCCCGGTGTACGACTACGCCGACCACAACCGCAGCAACGAGGTCCAGCACATCGAACCGGCCCCCGTCCTCATCGTGGAAGGCATCCTTCCCTTCGTAGAGCCGGAGCTGTGCGCCATGTTCGACTACAAGATCTTCGTGGACACCGACGCTGACGAGCGCATCCTGCGCCGTCTGGTGCGGGACGTCAAGGAGCGCGGCCGCTCCCTCGACAGCGTCATCAACCAGTACCTCACCACCGTCAAGCCCATGCACGAGGCTTTCGTTGAGCCCAGCAAGCGGAACGCGGACATCATCGTCCCCAACGGCGGCGAGAACACCACCGCCATCGAGATGCTGGCCCACCACATCCGCAGCCTCATCGAGAAGGCAAATATGCTCTAAAAGCTTCTGATACAGCAAAACCGGAGTCCCTGCGGGGACTCCGGTTTTTTGTTATATCAGGCTCAGTGATAATACTTGATCTTGACGTCCTTGCCGAAGGCCTGGCTGCCGAGAACGCAATCCTTGCTGATCTTGACTTCCTTCAGCGGGCACTTATTGAATGCGTAAACGTCGATCGTTTTCACACTGCTGGGGATGGTCACGGACGACAGGCTGGTGCAGCTGGCAAAGACCGACCAGTCCAGCTTCTCGGTGCCTTCCGGCAGGACGATGTTCGTCAGGCTGCTGCACCAGCCGAAGCAGGCGTAGTTCAGGGTCTTCAGGGTGCTGGGCAGGGTGACTTCCCGCAGGGCAGAGCAGCCTTCAAAGGCATTGTCTGCAATGCTGGTCATCCCCTCCGGGAGCACGATGCTCTCCAGCGAGGTGCAGGATGCAAAGGCACCTTCGGCCAGCTCGGTCACGCTGGCCGGAATGGTATAGGCCGTCAGACCGCCTGCGGCGGGGCAGCGGATGAGCTGAGTCATGGCCTTATTGTAGAGGATGCCGTCCTGCACGGTGAGACAGGGGTTGGCAGCGCTCACCTCGATGCTGGAAAGGGCCTTGCAGCCATAGAGAGCGCGGCGCCCCACTTCCTGCAGGCTGTCGGGCAGGGTGATGCTGGTGAGGCCGGTGTAGTAGGCGCTTCCGGCGTTATTGAATGCAAATGCGCCCAGCTTGGTCACACCCTCGCAGACCTGTACCGCCTGAATGGTGCTCAGCCCGTCGGGCGAAGCGGCAAGCAGCTCCTCGGCCCACGGGGCGCGGCTGCCCTCGTCCGTAGAAAAATCGTTCATCGGGCCGCTGCCATAGATGTAGAGCACGTTGTCAGCGCCGAGGCCCCAGTTGACGGCCTCGCCGCACTTGCCGGAGCGGACGAGCGCCACGCCGGGCGCAGAGATCGAGTTCTCCTGTCCCAGCAGCTCCACCGGCACCTGTGCCGCCAGTGCGGACGGTGTACCCAGAAGCATTGCCGCCGCCAGCGTCAACGCTGCAGCGCGGCCAAAGGGTCTGTGCGTAAAAAAGCCCATTTTAAGTTCCTCCTCTTTGCGGCAGTTCTTTTTCTGCCCTGTTTTCTATATCATACGCCTTTTTATCCGGATTGTCGATATGTCTGCCCGTTTTTCAACAAAAAACCTGCTGTTCGTGGAAAACAGCAGGTTTTGCATCATTCTTTGATGGAAGTGCGCACCAGTGCGCGCTTGAGGCGGGCCTGTGCCATCTCGTACTCGCGGCGGTCGAGGTCTTTGCGGGCCAGGATCTCTTCGGCGCGCTTTTTTGCGGCCTCGGCGCGGGTGTGGTCGATCTGCTCAGCCCACTCCCATGTGGTGGCTACCAGACGCACCTCACCGTCCAGCACGGTGAGCATCCCGCCCATGCAGGCGGCACGGCGGCGGCTGCCCTCGGCATCAACGATGTGGGCCTCGCCCATGCCCAGCGCGGTGCAGTAGTCGCCGTGCTTGGCCAGAATGGCAAGGTCACCGTCGATGGCGCGGCAGACCACACGCTCGGCCTGCCCCTCAAAGGCGCAGCCGTCCGGTGTGACCACCGTCAGATGAAAGGTCGTCATGGTTTACCCCTTCTTCGCCTTAGCGAACACATCGTCGATGGTGCCTGCGAACAGGAAGGCGCTCTCGGGCAGGTCGTCGCACTCGCCGTTCAGGATCATGCGGAAGCCGCGCAGCGTCTCTTTCAGCGGGACGTACTGGCCGGGCATACCGGTGAACTGCTCTGCAACGTGGAAGCTCTGGCTCAGGAAGCGCTGCACCTTGCGGGCGCGGCTGACCGTGCGCTTATCATCCTCGCTCAGCTCGTCCATGCCCATGATGGCGATGATGTCCTGCAGCTCCTTGTAGCGCTGCAGCACCTTCTGGACGGCACGGGCGATCTCATAATGCTCCTGACCCACGACCTCCGGGCTGAGGATACGGCTGGTGGAGTCCAGCGGGTCCACAGCGGGGTAGATGCCCTGAGAGGCGATGTCACGGCTCAGGACCGTGGTAGCGTCCAGATGGGTGAACGTCGTTGCAGGGGCCGGGTCGGTCAGGTCGTCGGCGGGGACGTAGACAGCCTGCACCGAGGTGATGGAGCCCTTGCGGGTGGAGGTGATGCGCTCCTGCAGAGCGCCCATCTCGGTAGCCAGCGTAGGCTGGTAGCCGACGGCGGAGGGCATACGGCCCAGCAGAGCCGACACCTCAGAGCCTGCCTGGGTGAAGCGGAAGATGTTGTCGATGAAGAGCAGCACGTCCTGATTCTTGACGTCGCGGAAATACTCCGCCATAGTCAGGCCGGACAGTGCCACGCGCATACGGGCTCCTGGGGGCTCGTTCATCTGACCGTAGACCAGCGCCGTCTTGTTGATGACGCCGCTCTCGGTCATTTCACCGTAAAGGTCGTTGCCCTCACGGGTGCGCTCGCCGACACCGGTGAACACCGAGTAGCCGTTGTGCTCGGTGGCGATGTTGTAGATCAGCTCCTGGATCAGGACGGTCTTGCCGACACCGGCGCCGCCGAACAGGCCGATCTTGCCGCCCTTGGCGTAGGGGCAGATGAGGTCAACGACCTTGATGCCGGTCTCCAGAATTTCGGTGGTGGACTGCTGCTCCTCATAGCTGGGAGCGGGGCGATGGATGGGCCAGTAAGCCTCCGGGGTGGGGGCGGGCTTGTTGTCCACCGGCTCACCCAGCAGGTTGAACACGCGGCCCAGGCACTGGTCGCCGACGGGGACCTTGATGGACTCGCCGGTGTCCACGGCCTCGGTGCCGCGCACCAGGCCGTCGGTGCTGCTCATGGCGATGCAGCGGGCGACGTTGTCACCGGTCAGCTGCGCCACCTCGACCACCAGCTTCTGGCCGTGGTTGTCGATCTCGATGGCGTTGAGCAGGTCCGGCAGCTCTCCATCCTTGAACTGGATGTCCAGCACCGGGCCGATGACTTGGATCACCTTGCCGATGTGTTTTTCGGACATAGGCTACAACTCCTTCTCTTAAACCTCTCCGTCATCGCTGCGCGATGCCACCTCCCCTACCGAGGGGAGGCCTTGGCATTCCGCAAAGCTTCATCTCTTCGCCAGAGGCTCCCCTACTAGGGGCAACAACGACGACCGCCGCCAGTGGCGGAAACAGGGAGTCGTTGTTGGGGCAGCGGCCAGCAAGACGTGCGCAATGCGCAGCGGATGCTGGGTGCCGCAACCCGGCCTTGTCGAGCGATAGCGAGACTGAGAGGTTGGTTCATTTTTTAATTTTCCGCACCAGCCACGATCTCGGTGATCTCCTGCGTGATGGCGGCCTGACGGGCGCGGTTGTAATACAGATTCAGATGCTCTATCATCTCGCCGGCGTTCTTGGTGGCGGCATCCATGGCGGTGCGGCGGGCGGCCAGCTCACTGGCCACGCTCTCGCACACGGCGCCGTAGAGGACACCCGCCACATACTCGGGGATGATAGCGCCGAACACTTCCTCGCAGCTGGGTTTGTACAGGATCTGACTCCGACGGGCCTCGGCCTTCTGGGCCTCGGTGGGCTCGATGGTCAGGGGCAGCACCTCGAGGGTGGTGGCCGTCTGGGTCATCATGGAGTCAAAGCGGGTGTAGCAGAGCTTCACCGCGTCGTACTCGCCCTTGAGGAAGCCTTCCGTTATCTGGTGGGACAGGGTGAAGCACTCGCTCACCGACACATCCGCCGCCATCAGCACCTCGGGGGTGAAGAGGCCGGCCCCGTGGTGGGCGAAATACTCTGCGGAGCGCTTGCCGATGGGCAGCACGGTGACGGGGCCTTCGGCGGCGTCGGCCTGCTTGAACACATTGGCGTTATAGCCGCCGGCCAGGCCTCGGTCGCCCGCGATGACCACCAGCAGGGTCCGCTTGATGTCGTCCCGGCGCAGATAGGGATTGCGGGCGCGGGGGTCTGCCGCCGCTATCTTGGTCAGCGATTCGTACAGCGTCTCAAAGTAGGGGCGGCTGTGCTCCACCCGCTCCTTGGCACGGCGCATTTTGGAGGAAGCCACCAGCTCCATAGCCTTGGTGATCTGCATGGTACTCTCTACGCTTTTGATGCGCAGCTTGATGTCCTTCATGGAACCTGCCATGCGTTACGCCTCCTTCCTGTCAGTGTGCCTTGATAAAGTTCTCGGTGTAAGCGGACAGCACACCCTTCAGAGCTTCCTCGGCGTCCTTTTCCAGCTTGCCGGTGGTGCGGATGGTCTCCATCACGGAGGCACCGGCTGCGTCGGTATCGAGATACTCGTACAGGCCCTTCTCGTACTCGGCCACGGCAGGCACCTTGATGTTCACGAGGTAGTCGTGGATGGTCGCGTAGAGGATGGCCACCTGCTTTTCGACCGCAACGGGAGCGGAGCGGTTCTGCTTGAGCACCTCGACGATGCGCTCGCCCTGTGCCAGACGGGCCTTGGTGTCGGCGTCCAGGTCGGAACCGAACTGTGCAAAGGACTGCAGCTCACGGTACTGAGAATAAATCAGCTTCAACGTACCGGCGACCTTCTTCATGGCCTTGATCTGGGCGTTGCCGCCGACACGGGAGACCGAGATGCCGGGGTTGACGGCCGGCATGACGCCCGAGTGGAACAGCTCCGTCTCAAGGAAGATCTGGCCGTCGGTGATGGAGATGACGTTCGTGGGGATGTAGGCGGACACATCGCCCGCCTGCGTCTCGATGATGGGCAGTGCCGTCAGACTGCCGCCGCCCAGCTCGTCGGAGAGCTTGGCCGCGCGTTCCAGCAGACGGGAGTGCAGATAGAAGACGTCGCCGGGGTAAGCCTCACGTCCCGGGGGACGGCGGATCAGCAGCGACAGGGCGCGGTAAGCGACAGCGTGCTTGGACAGGTCGTCGTAGATGATAAGGACGTGCTTGCCCTTGTGCATGAAGTATTCGCCCATAGCACAGCCGGAATAGGGAGCGATATACTGCAGGGGCGACAGCTCGGATGCCGTTGCCGACACCACGATGGTGTAGCTCATGGCACCGGCCTCGGTGAGGCTCTGCACGAGGTTTGCCACGGTAGAGCGCTTCTGGCCGATGGCGACGTAGATGCAGATGACGTCCTTGCCCTTCTGGTTGATGATGGTATCGGACGCGATGGTGGTCTTGCCGGTCTGGCGGTCGCCGATGATCAGCTCACGCTGGCCGCGGCCGATGGGGATCATGGAGTCGATGGCCTTGATGCCGGTCTGCAGCGGCTCCTTGACGGGCTGGCGCTCGATGATGCCGGGAGCAGGGCTCTCGATGGGGCGGAACTCCGTCGTCTCGATGGGGCCTGCGCCGTCGATGGGCTGGCCCAGTGCGTTGACGACGCGGCCGATCAGTGCCTCGCCCACAGGGACGGACACGACCTTGCCGGTGCGCTTGACGGTGCTGCCCTCTTTGATTCCGACGTCGGAGCCCAGCAGAACGATGGAGACGGTGTTCTCCTCGAGGTTCTGGGCCATGCCGTACTCGCCGTTCTCAAACTGGAGCAGCTCGCCTGCCATGCACTTTTCCAGACCGCTGGCGCGGGCGATGCCGTCGCCCACCAGAATGACCGTGCCGACCTCGCTCTGCTCGATGACATTTTCGTAATGCTTGATCTGAGCACGGATGATCTTGGAGATCTCTTCAGGTTTCAGTTGCATTGTTGTGTCTTCACCACTCAATTCTTTGTAAACTTTCGGGTGGATAGCCCTCTCAGTCAAAGCCTGATGGCTTTGCCAGCTCTCCCGTGGGGAGAGCCCTTGGCAGGCCGGTCTTGCCGCATCTCATCGCCTTACGGCTCTGAGAGCTGCCGGGCCTTGCGTTGGCCGGAGGGCTTCGTATGATTTACAGCGTTGCTGCTGCGATGCTGCTGCGCAGGCCGGCGAGGCGGCTGCGGACGGTGCCGTCCAGCTCGGTGCCTTCGATGTCCAGCCGGATGCCGCCCAGCACAGCAGGCTCGACCTTCGTTTTGAGGTCGATGTGCCTGCCGGTGACTTTTTCCAGCTTTTCGTGCAGGCGCCCGGTCTGCTCTGCCGTGAGAGGCACAGCAGAAACAGCGGTCGCTTCCAGAATGCCGTGAGCCTCATTGTAGCGCAGGCGGTAAGCCCGGGCGCAGCCCGGCAGCTCCCGCAGAGCGCCTTTTTCGCACAGCAGCTTCATAAAGTTGAGCACATAGAGGTGGACCTGCCCGCGGAAGGCTTCGTCCAACAGCGCACAGCGCTCTTTCTTGGGGATGCTGGGGATGCTGAGCAGATGCAGATACTCGGCGTCCCCGTTCAGCAGAGCCGTCACGCCATCCAGTTCGCCCAGAATGCGCTCGTCCAGCCCTTCCTCCGCGGCCAGGTCGTACAGGCTTCCGCCGTACATCCTTGCAGTCTCGGTCATGATGCTTCACCCACGTTTTTGATAAATTCGTCGATCAGGTCCTGATGGTCAGCCTCTTTGATCTCGCGCTCGACCACCTTGGAGGCGATCTCCATCGCCATACCGCCGATCTCGTCCTTGACCTCGTTGACCGCCTTCTTGCGCTCCTGCGCAATGTCGGCCTCGGCCTTCTGCTTGAGGGCAGCGGCCTGTGCGCGGGCCTCGCCCAGCAGCTCTTCGCTGCGGGCAGCAGCCGTCTTCTGGGCGGCGGCCACGATCTGGTTGGCCTCAGTGCGGGCATTCTGCAGATTCTGCTCGTACTCCGCCTTCATGGCCTCAGCCTCGGTGCGCAGCTTTTCGGCGTCCGCGATCTGGCTGTCCGCCTTGGCCTTGCGCTCGGCGATGACTTTTTTGACCGGGTTCAGCAGCAGCTTTTTGAAGATCACCAGCTGGATCATCAGGTTGCAGATCTGGGCCAGAAACGTCCAGCCATCCAGCGTGATCAATGCCTGATAAAGTTGCATAAGCGTCTCCCCTTTCTCTTGAAATCAAGCTCTGAAAGGAGCGCTTACTGCAGGTAGTTCATGAACATGCCGGGTGCGAGGAAGATGAGCAGCAGGCCGGTGACGAAGCCGTAGATACCGGTGGTCTCAGACAGTGCGACGCCGAGGATGAGGGTGCTGGTCACGTCGCTCTTGCACTCGGGCTGACGACCGACAGCCTCACAGGCAGCAGCGGCAGCGTTGCCTTCGCCGATACCAGGGCCGATACCTGCGATCAGTGCGCAGCCTGCGCCGATGCCGCAGCCAGCCAGAGCGATACCACGAGCAAGGAATTGAAAGTCAGTCATAGTTTGTGTCCTCCTGAAAATGTTTGTTTTTGGGGGATGCCGGGGCGGGAGGCTTACTCCTCACCGGCAGCACGTTTGATGAAGATGGTGGTCAGGGTACAGAAGATGAACGCCTGAATGCAGCCGCCGAACCAGTCGAAATACAGGCCCGTGAAGGCCGGGATGCCGATCTGGAACAGCTGGAGCTGGCTCAGGAAGCCGGGCAGCCAGCCAAAAATGACGTGGCTCAGGCTCGCCAGCGCCCAGTACAGCAGGGTGGAGATAACGGTACCGGACAGGATGTTGCCGAAGTGACGGAAGGCCATGCTGACAGGGGTGGACACCTCCGACAGCACATTGATGGGCGCCATCAGGAAGATGGGGTCCAGCAGGCCCTTCAGATAGGCGAGGATGCCGTTGGTCTTTATCTTGTAGTACATGATGATGATGAACACCACGATGGCCCAGGCCGCCTCGGTGTTCAGGTCTGCCGTGGGGCTCCACAGGCCCACCACACTGATCAGGTTGCAGCCGATGCTGAGTGCGAAGATCGCACCCACCAGCGGGATGAACTGATCGAAGTGCCAGCCCATGTTGTCGTGGACGAACTGGTCCAGCCGTTCCACGATGAACTCGGCGGCGGCCTGCCGTTTGGAGACGTTTTCCAGTTTGAGGTCACGCCCCAGCCAGAAGGCCAGAGCCGAGAGCAGCGCCATGACGATCCATGTGCTCACAAGAGTCTGGGTGATCTTGAAATCGCCCAGCACAGGGATATTGGTATGGATGGTATACAGGATCTTTGCGCCGTTCAGTTCCATTTGTTACGTTTCACCCCCTTTTTCATCGGGTGCGGACTGCTGCGCGTCGGCAGGTTCGGGGTCGTCCTCCACCGAGACGTCCACCGGCTCTGCCTTCGGCGTGAGCGGTTTGTACTTGCCCGTTATTTGCAGGTAATAAATGGTGACACGGGGGAAAAACAGCGGCAGCACACTGGCAAAGGGCTGGAAGCAGGGGGCCGCGACGGCCACCACCACCCACAGCGCCTGCAGCAGCATCCGGCTGTTGTAGGAAAGCTGTAATGTTGCCTTGCGGCGCTTTTCATCCGGCTCGTCGATGATTTTTTGGACCACGAAGCAGATGCCCGCAAAGTTGCCGATAGCGACGGCTGCGCCCACGAGGCTGCCGAGGACGACCGTATCGTCGAACTTCACCCAGCCCACCAGATGCAGCGCCGCGAAAAGCACCCACATGATCGCGGTGCAGAATGCCGTGCCGCCCGCGATGCGGAGCAGCTCCTTTTTGGATTCCGGCTGTAATTTCATAGATGTAGCTCTCCCTTATCTCATAAATGCGAGTTAAAGCCTGTCCGGCGGGGCTTGTCCTTTTTGGAGCGGTCGAGCCGCTCTTTGACGAAGACCCAGAAGTTCTGCGCCCCGGCGGCAAGCCCCAGCAGCACAGCGGGCAGATACACCCACATGGGCCAGCCCCAATGGCTGACGGCCCACCAGCAGCCGCCCAGACACATCACCAGCGGCAGCAGCATATTCAGCCCCAGCTGGGTCAGCCAGACCAGATCTTCCAGTGCCTTGTACCAGCCCTTCACGGTCCGGCTCCCCTCCCTCTGCGTGCGCTCCGGGCCGCTCTGTCTTTTTTGCCCGATCCGCACGTTAAACTTTGAACAAAGGCTCTTTACTCTCCATTATACTCAAAACGGCTGTAAAATTCAATCAATTTTCCACTGCTTTTTAGCAAAATTCTATAAACGCAGAGAAGTTCGTCATTTCTAATCAAAAGTTTTCCGATTCTTGCCCTCATCTTCTCTGTGTCATTTATCATTCTGCCCCGTTTGAGAAAGAAAAAGCGTTTCCTTTGGGGACGATTTTGCTGAAAGGCACAAAAAGCCCCGGCGCAAACTCCCCCAGTCTGCTTCGCAGCCAGCCCCCTCGGAGAGGGGGCCTTGAAGCCTCCCTCCTAGAGGGAGGTGGCATCGCGCAGCGATGACGGAGGGAGTTCCCCCACGCAAAAAGCCCCGCCGGGCTCGTGTGACCGAACCCGGCGGGGTGAAAAAGAATTTTAATTTTTCGGCTTACCAGAGGTTTGCGGTCTCATTGTAGAGGCCCTCATAGCTCTTGGCAGAGACATCCCAGCTGAAGTCGCACTCCATATCGTACCTGATCAGGTTGTTCCAGTCTTCCTTGCTGTAGTAGCGGTCCTGTGCGCGGCAGCAGGCGTCGTACAGCTCGTGGGCGCTGTAGCCCGCGAAGGTGAAGCCGTTGCCCTCGCCGAGGGTGCAGTCGTGGATGGAGTCACGCAGACCACCGGTCTCGCGGATGATGGGAGGCGTACCGTAACGGCAGGCGACCATCTGGGCCAGACCGCAGGGCTCACTCTTGGACGGCATGATGAAGGCATCTGCGCCGGCATAGATCTCCTGCGACAGGGCAGGCTCGAAGCCGATGTAGGTGCCTACACGGCCCGGATGACGGCCGCACAGGTCGGAGAAGAAGTTCTCGTACTGGCTCTCGCCGCTGCCCAGGATGACCAGCTCGATGCCGCGGTCCACGAGGCCGTCGGCCACGCTCTGCACGAGATCGAAGCCCTTCATGCCGACCATGCGGCTGACCATTGCAAAGACGGGGCTGCCGTCCTTGTTGAGGCCGAACCTATCCTGCAGAGCCTCCTTGCACTTTGCCTTGCCCTCTTCGAAGTTGTTGACATCGTAGTTGAAGGCGATGTGGGGGTCGGTGGCAGGGTTGTTGGCCTCCATGTCGATACCGTTCAGGATGCCGCAGAGTTTGTACTGCTTCTCGCGCAGCAGAGCGTCCAGACCGTAGCTGAACCACGGGTCGAGGATCTCCTGTGCATAGGTGGGGCTGACGGTGGTGATCTTGTCTGCCGTCTCGATGGCGCCCTTCATAAAGTTGGCGCAGCCATCGTACTCCACGATATGCTGGTCGCGGCGGCCGATGCCGCAGGTGTCTTCCAGAATATCGGTGCCGTACTTGCCCTGATAGGCGATGTTGTGGATGGTGAAGATGGTCTTGATGCGGTTGAACTTGTCCAGATGACGATAGTACAGGTTCAGGTACACCGGCACCAGAGCGGTCTGCCAGTCGTTGCAGTTGATGATGTCGGGGGTAAAGTCGATGTAGAACAGGGTCTCCAGCACTGCGCGGGAGAAGAATGCGAAGCGCTCGCCGTCGTCGTAGAAACCGTAGAGGCCGCGGCGCTTGAAGTAATACTCGTTGTCGAGGAAGTAGTAGGTCACGCCATTGACCTCAGCCTTGAACAGGCCGCAGTACTGGCTGCGCCAGCCCACGGGAACCGAGTAGTTGGTAACGTATTCCAGCTTATCGCGGAACTTCAGGTCGCCATACAGCGGCATGATGACGCGAGCATCCACGCCGTCCTTGACCAGCGCTTTGGGCAGGGAGCCGGCCACATCGGCCAGACCGCCGGATTTTGCAAAGGGGGTTGCTTCCGAAGCAGCATACAGGATCTTCATAAGATTCGCTCCTTCCTGATAAAACGGATTCATATCTCCTCCCGCTGCGGCAAAAAGAGCGGGCGGGGGTACACACAGTACCCCCGCCCCTCTTTAAGAGGGGCTACCGGGGAGGGAGCCGCCCCTATGGGAGATTCTCAAACGGTTCAGACGATGTGGTTCTTCTGAACGTAAACGGGGAAGCTCTTGGTGCCGCTCAGCTTCTTCTCTGCGGTGATGCGGACGTTCTTGTCCGTCACGACGCAGTCCAGCTCAGCGCCAGGCTCCACCACGGTGTCCTGCATCAGGACGCAGTTCTTGACGACGGCACCCTTCTTGACCTTGACGCCGCGGAACAGCACGCAGTTCTCCACGGTGCCTTCGATGACGCAGCCGTCAGCCAGCAGAGAGTTGCTGACGCTGGAACCGGTGACGTAACGGGTGGGGTTGTCGTCGCGGATCTTGGTGTAAACGGGGTTCTTCTTGGGGAAGAGGGCGTTCAGGTTCTTCTCATCAATGAGCTTCAGGTTCTCGTCGAAGTAGCTCTTCATGTCGCAGACATGAGCCACATAGCCGGTGTACTCCAGAGCATGGATGTTCAGGATGTTGACGTTGTGAGCCAGGATGTCGCGCTCGAAGTAGATGAGGCCGCGGGCGGCAGCATCCTTGACCAGCTTGATGAGGGTCTGGCGCTCCATGACATAGATGTCCAGATCGAGGTTCTGCTTGCCGGGGCGGTAATCGTTGAACAGCAGCTCCGTCACACGGCCATCGGCATCGACGGTCAGGGTGTAGTTGTCGTTCTTGCGGCCCTCGGGGATCTCGGTCTTCTGGTAGGCCACGGTGACGTCTGCGCCGCTGGCCTGATGGGCAGCCAGCAGGGCGTTGAAGTCATAGTTGATGGCGATGTTGGCATCGCTCATGACCACATAGCGCTCCTTCTGGTTCTCGAGGAAGCTCAGGATGGAGCCAAGAGCCTCGACGCGGCCGGAGTAGATGCGCACGCCCTTCTCAGCGAAGGGAGGGACGATGTTCAGACCGCCGTGACGGCGGGCCATATCCCACTCGCGGCCGGTACCCAGATGGTCCATCAGGGAGTGGTAGTTCTTGCGCACCACGACAGACACGTTGGAGATGCCGCAGTTGGCCATGCTGGACAGGACAAAGTCCACCATGCGGTAACGGCCTGCGAAGGGGATCGAGGCCATTGCGCGCTCGGTCACCAGCTCAGGCACGGTGTTATCATAGCTGTTGGGGAAAATGATGCCCAACGCATTGTTGTTCTGGCTCAGCATACTTCCTCGCCCTCCTTGACGGAATCAAATACTTTGGCGCCCTCTTTGACGGTAGCGCCTGCGCCAATGGTCAGACCGGTGCCGACATGTGCGATGGGGCCGTCGCCGCCGATTTTGGCACCTGCGCCCACCACGACGTTCTCAGCGAGGATGCAGCGCTTGACCACTGCGCCTGCCTTGACCACGACGCCATCCATCAGGACGGCATCCTCGACCGTTGCGCCCTCTTCCACGACGATGCCTGCGCTCAGCACAGAGTGCTTGACGCAGCCGTAGATCTGGCAGCCCTCAGTGACCAGCGAATCCTGCACCACAGCGCGGGGGCCGATCTTCTGGGCGGGCAGCACGGGGTTGCGGCTGTAGATCTTCCACTTCTCGTCGAAGATGTCGATGCCGGAGTTCTCAGGGTCCAGGACCTCCATGTTGGCTTCCCACAGGCTGTCGATGGTACCCACATCACGCCAGTAGCCGTTGAAGTGGTAAGCATACATCTTGCGGCCGTCGCGCAGCAGCGCGGGGATGATGTTCATGCCGAAGTCGTTCTTGGAGTTGGGGTCTGCCTCGTCCTCTTCCAGATACTTCTTGAGGATATCCCAGTTGAAGATGTAGATGCCCATGGAAGCCAGATTGGACTTCGGCACAGGGGGCTTCTCCTGGAATTCGGTGATCCTGTCGTCCTCGTCTGCGACCATCAGGCCGAAACGGGAAGCTTCCTTCCAGTCAACTTCCATGACGGCCACAGAGAACTCTGCGCCCTTCTCCTTGTGGAAGCGGAGGAAGTCGGCGTAATCCTGCTTGCAGATCTGGTCGCCGGACAGGATGATGACGTACTCCGGGTCATAGCTGTCGATGAAGCTGATGTTCTGGTAGATGGCGTTTGCAGTGCCTTTGTACCAGTCGGTACCCTTTGCCTGCTCATAAGGAGGCAGGGTATGGACGCCGCCGTACAGACGGTCCAGGTCCCAGGGCTGGCCGTTGCCGATGTACTCGTTCAGCTTCTGGGGCTGATACTGCGTTGCGATGCCAACGGTATCGATGTTGGAGTTGACGCAGTTGGACAGCGGGAAGTCCACGATACGGTATTTGCCGCCAAAGGACACCGCCGGTTTTGCCGTTTTCTGTGTCAGCGCGTACAAACGCGAGCCACGTCCGCCGGCAAGGATCATTGCCACGATTTCTTTTGCCATAGCTTTATTCTCCCCTTTAACATTTCCTGATATTTGGTGGAAATGGTTCAACAATGTTGGTTCGGCCCGGCCTTATTTTTCGGCCTTGTCCGCCTTCTTGGCGCGGGGCTTGCGGGCGGGCTTTTCAGCCGGTTCCGCTGCCTTTTCTGCCTTGGGCTTACGGCCCCGTTTTGCAGGAGCCTTTTCTTCCGCAGGTGCGGCTTCTGCCTTGGGTTTGCGGCCGCGCTTTGCGGGGGCTTTTTCCTCCGCAGGTGCAGCTTCTGCCTTGGGTTTGCGGCCGCGCTTTGCAGGTGCCTTTTCCTCAGCCTTTTCGGCCTTTGCGGTCTTGGAAGCCTTCTTGGGTGCAGCCTTTTCCGCTGCCTTCTCCTCGGCGGTCTTGCGGGTGCGTTTTGCAGGCACCTCGAAATAAAGCACACTCATGGGAGGCAGCGTGATGGTGATGCTCTGCTCGAAGCCGTGGAGCGGCTTCTTCTTGGAGCGGACAGCCTTGTTGTGGACAGTGCCAGCACCGCCGAACGCCTCGTCGTCGCTGTTCAGGATTTCCTTGTAGGTGCCGGAGTTCGGTGCGCCCAGGGTGTAGCCCTCGCGCAGGACAGGGTTGAAGTTGCAGACCACGAGAATCTGCTTGCCGTTTGCATCCTTGCGCAGGAAGGCCACGACGCTCTGACGGGAGTCGTCGGGGACGATCCACTGGAAGCCCTCCCAGCTGTAGTCGATCTGCCAGAAGGCGGGATGGTCCTTGTAGAACTTGTTCAGGGTCTTGACGTAGGTCTGCAGCTCGGTGTGCTTGTCGTAGCCCAGCAGCATCCAGTCCAGAGACTTGGTCTCGTTCCACTCGGTGAACTGGCCGAACTCCTGACCCATGAACAGCAGCTTCTTGCCGGGGTGAGCCATCATGTAGCCAAAGAAGGTGCGCAGGTTTGCAAACTTGGCCTCATAGTCACCGGGCATCTTGTTGATGAGGCTGCCCTTGCCGTGGACGACTTCGTCGTGGCTGATGGGCAGCACGAAGTTCTCGCTGAAGGCGTAGAAGAAGCTGAACGTGACCTTGTTGTGGTTGCCCGAACGGAAGAGCGGGTCGGTCTTCATGTAGCTGAGCATATCGTTCATCCAGCCCATGTTCCACTTGAAATTGAAGCCCAGGCCGCCGTCGGAAGCGGGCTTCGTGACCATCGGCCACGCGGTGGACTCCTCTGCGATCATGTACTTGTGGGGGTGACGGCCCAGAATCGTATCGTTGAGCTTGCGCAGGAATGCCACAGCCTCAAGGTTCTCCTTGCCGCCGTTCTTGTTGGGCTCCCACTCGCCCTGCTTGCGGTTGTAGTCCAGATAGAGCATGGAAGCCACAGCGTCCACACGCAGGCCGTCGATGTGGTACTGCTCCAGCCAGTAGAGCGCGCTGGAGATCAGGAAGCTCTGCACCTCGCTGCGGCCAAAGTCGAACACCATGGTGCCCCACTCTTTGTGCTCGCCGCGCTTGGGGTTCGGGTCTTCGTAGCAGGCTTCGCCATCGAAGTTGTACAGGCCGAACTGGTCTTTCGGGAAGTGAGCCGGCACCCAGTCCATGATGACGCCGATGCCTGCCTCATGCATCTTGTCCACAAAAGCCATCAGGTCCTTCGGGGTGCCGTAGCGGCTGGTGGGGGCGAAATAGCCCGTCACCTGATAGCCCCAGCTGCCATCGAAGGGATACTCCATGACGGGCAGCAGCTCCACGTGGGTGTAGCCCATCTCGGTGATGTACGGGATGAGCTCGTCGGCCAGCTCGGAGTAATTGTAGGGCAGGCCGCCCTCTTTCTGCTTCCAGCTGCCGGCGTGCATCTCGTAGATGTTCATGGGGCCGTTGATGACATCGGCCTTCTTCTGGGCGTTCTGCCACGCCTCGTCGTGCCAGACAAAGCCGTTCAGATCGTAGACCTTGCTGCCGTTCGAGGGGCGGGTCTCTGCGTGGAACGCATAGGGGTCAGCCTTGTAGACAAGGTCGCCCGCCCGGGTGGTCACGTAATATTTGTAAACGTCGTATTCCTTCATGCCCGGGATGAACAGCTCCCACACGGAGTCATTGTCCACCTTGCGCATCGGGTGGCTGCCCGGTTTCCAGCTATTGAAATCGCCTACTACGCTGATGGCCGTCGCGTGCGGTGCCCAGACGCGGAACACCACGCCTGTCTCCCCGGCCCGCTGCTCGATGTGTGCGCCAAAATAGCGGTACGCTTCACAGTTATTGCCCTGCTTGAACAAATACACCGGAAGGTCCGATGGATTGCTGCGGGTCTTTTCCTCAGTCGGTTTCATAAACAGCTCCTCCCCGCACAGGCCGCATGGGCAGTCCTGTGCCTTTTACTCTCTTATATTAAAGAATTTCGTCGGATTTTTCAAGGGTTTTCTTGTAGAATATACCATAATCTTTTCGTCGATATTTTTCTTATATATACAATATCCCTAATTTTAGACAAGAAATATCGGCAGACTTAACAGAATAAAGACAAAAAAGAAACATCCGCCCCGAATTTTGCACATTTGGCAAAAAATCAGAGCGGATGTTTTTCCACTATTTTACTTCAGTTTTTCAAAAGCGCATCAGCCCACGACATAGACGTTGACGTTGATGGCGCCGTTGATGACAGACTCCGCATAGGTCTCATAGAACAGGTCCACGAGGATGCGGCCATCCTGCACGGCGATGCCGGTGTCGGTGGCTACCGCGTAGCCATAGACGAAGCTGCCGTCGGTGGAGGTGATATACAGCAGGGTGCCGTAGGGGATGACGTCGGGGTCAACGGCCACGGTGCCGTAACCCAGACCCAGACCGGAAGAGCCCTTGCCCGACTTGGAATAATAGCCGGTGGCCTTGCCGGTAAGGACCTTGCTGTAGCTGGCGGGGGCGTTGGTGGTGCCGTCCGGGCCGGTCAGGGGCGAGACGGGCGCACCGGCACCATAGGTCTTGACCACATGGTCGGTAGGCTCCACGGTGGTGGTCACATCGGTGACGACGCTGTTTTCCAGTTCGCCGTCCACCCAGCGCTCCCGGGTGGTGACGGTCTGCTGGCCCTCAGAGCCATGCTGCAGGGTGGTGGCACGGTTGGTATTGCGGAAGTAGAGGCTGGTGTAGACGTACTCCGTGTCGTAGGGGACAGCCTGCGTCTCCACCTTGTCCTGATACTCGACGCGGTGGACTTCGATCTTGCTGCCAGCCGTGACCATCGCGCTGAGGGCGGGCTCGGTGTAGTCATCCCCCTCCAGAGTGATACCGGCACGTTCCAGAGCATCGGCGACGGTGCCCACCACCATCTTGACGGGGTACTCCTGACCGTCAGCCTCAATGGTGACACTGAAGGCGCGCTCGATGTTCAGGGATGCCAGACTGCCGGCAAAGGCAGTGTAATAGACTTCGTCTCCCTCCTCGGCCTCGATGCCGGAAAGGCTCATAACGCGGGCAGGGTCGCTCTCGGAAGTGAGGACCACCTGCCGCGCACCGTGGGAGTCTGTGACGTAGGTCAGCCGCAGATTCGCGGCGGTCACAGCCAGCGTGAACACGAGACACGCAGCCATGACGCAGAACGCCAGCACACGGGATGAGGCTGCACGGGTGCAGCCGGGCAATGCTTTCTTAAATTTGACGGAAGCGATACGAGACAACTCCTCTCTTTTCAGATTTTGGAATGGACAGCGGGTCTGTATCTCAAGGCCCGTCAGACTGTGCGTAAATGCCCCGCACAGCGGGTGCCGCAAAAGCGGCTTTTCACTTCACCGTGATGAATTTTATGCGCTGCAACGTGTGTTGAGCGGACGTTATTTTAGCAGACTGAGGCCGTTTTGTCAAATCGAAGGTCAGGCGCTCGTCAATTCCTTCACATAGTTTTTTGTGCATTCTGTACATAGTTTACTCTCGATTTCATGAAATTCAATGATTTCTCTCCGATTTTTTCGCAAAAATAAAGTCATACTTGTTCATATATTTTTAACATTTGAGTTGGTATTTCCGGGGTGTTTTTTGCAGTATCTCCAGCCCGCTTTGCGGCGTCAAACCGGCCATAACAAGCTTATTTTCGACACAAATCACGGACTGTTTTCGGACTGTTTTCAAGCGAAAATCAGGGGGTCATTTCTCTCCGAAAAAGTCCGTTTGGCAAAATGCCTAACCCGCCAAATTCTCAATAAAAAAGTATGTACTTCCGCCCACTGCCGTTCTGCGCTACAATCGGGCCAGAGGCAAACGCAAAACCAAACGAAAGGAGTTTTTACCATGCAGATCAACATCACAGCCCGGGACTTCGGCGGCACAGAATTCCTCGCCCAGCCCCACCGGCTGCATCTGGGCGCACAGAAAGCCGAGGGTGTGGACCGGCTGGAATTCAGCCTGCCGGAGCAGTGGAACGGGTGTGTCGTCACCCTCCACATCCGGCACACGGACGGCACGCTGGCCGAGCCGCTGGCGCTGGACGAAACAGGCTGCGTCAACGTGGGCCGGAGTTTTACCGGCTGGGCCAGCGGTGAGTGGATGCTGGCCGCTGCCAACGGCAGTGGCTACACCGCCTACACCCGGCCCGGCCAGTACGATGTCCACGGCATCCTCCCCACCGAGGGCGCGGGCGAAGAGCTGACCCCCTCGGTCTACGAGCAGTTCATCGCCCGGGTGATGGCCAGCGCCAACGCCGCCGCAGAGGCCGCCAAACGCGCCGCCTCCGGCGAGGCGAACGCCAGGCAGAGCGCCAGCGAGGCCGCTTCTTCTGCCCAGCAGACCGCCGCCAGCGCCACCCTGGCTTCCGGCTATGCCGAGCAGGCCGAAGCCGCTGCTGACCGTGCCGCCGCCTATGCCCCCTCGGAGGGCGCTGTGCTGAGCGTCAACGGCAAAGGCGGTACCGTCCGGCTGAACGCACTGGACGTCTGGGCATTGCCCCGCCCTGTCTCACCGAAAGTCGGCCAGCTGGTGCGGGTGGTGAAGGTCGATGCCTCCACCGGCGCACTGACCGCCGACACCATCAGCACCGACAGCCTCAGCGGGCTGGGCAGCGAAGAAAAAGCTCTTCTGCTCAAGCTGCTGAGTTCTGCCAGCTACACCGACAGCAGCGCCAGAGATGACCTCGAAGCCCTTAAAAAACTGTGGGACACCACGCCGCCCACTCCCCTGCCCGACCCGGACATCATCCCGGTGGAGAAGGTGACTCTGAGCCAGCACACGCTGGAACTGAGCCGGGGCAGCACTGCCGACCTCAGCGCCTCCATCGCGCCCCCGGATGCCACCGACCAGACGGTATTGTGGAGCGTTTCTCCGACGGACATCGTCTCGGTGGATGCGGGCCGCGTCACTGCCCTCAAGAAAGGTTCTGCCGTCGTCACTGCCACCTCCGACAGCAAGAGCGACAGCTGCACCGTCACGGTGACGCCCGCCGTCTACCGCATCGAGACGGCCCACACCGACAGCGGCGACATCCCCGCGTGGGACACTTATCCCGCCAAGTACGAATTCTTCATGCCGCTGACGGCCAAGAAAGCGGGCCTGCTGCTCCGCTCGCTGGAATTCCGTGTCAAGGGCTATGTGCCGGGCACGATGCGCACCGTCCTGCGCAAATACGGCTCCACGACCGCCCTGGCAGACAAGTTCACCGACATTGTCCGCGGCTACAACGACGTGGTGCTGGACATGGGCAGCATCGCGCTGGAAAAGGGCGTCGAATACCAGCTCTATTTCGCCGCCTCCAACAACTTCTACCCGCCCTCTGTCCAGCCCTCCTGGGTCGCAGCAAACGACTGCATCGACATCGCCCACGGCAGCGCCTACTATGGCGACGACGCCACCCTCATCTTCTCCGGCACCGTCGTGCTGCAGGAGACCTGAACCACACCGAACACATATCTTGAAACAGAAAGAGAGGTACTGACTATGACCCATCACAAGATTTCCGCATCCACCCTGGCCCGCACCGCTGCGCTGGCGCTGGCCCTGACCAATCAGGTGCTCAGCGCCGTGGGCAAGCCCATGCTGCCCATCGAGAGCGCCCAGCTGGAACAGCTCATTTCCAGCGGCCTGACCGTTGCCGCCGCCCTCGCCAGCTGGTGGAACAACAACAGTTTCACCCCTGAGGCCATCGAGGCCGACGACTTCATGACCCGCCTGAAGCAGCAGAAGCGATAAACGCATAAACGAACACAGCGCCCCGGAGCCAGTTGCTCCGGGGCGCTGTGTTGTGTTTGAAGAAAAGTTTATCTCAGGCGTTCCACTGAACATCCTCTGCGGCCACATGGCCGTCCTGTACGCTGATGACAGCGGCGTGGGCATCCATGTCGGATGTCTTTTTGAAAAGGTCCGTGTAGATGGTCATGCCAGCCATCATCAGGACAGCCAGTGCAAGGCCGACCAAACGAATCATCATACTGTCAACATTCTCGTTCATAATACCTTCTCCTTTTTCTCTTTTGCGGCCCGGCAGACACCCTTCTGCCGCAGCCCGCAGCCTAATTTTCCGCTGCGGACCCCCTCTATCGGCCCGCAGCGATGCATTTCCCAAGACATTCCAAAGAAAAAAGCCTAGGGTGAACACACCCCAGGCTCCATTGTCTGTCTGCTTAATATAATAGTCTCTTTTGCAGTTTTTGTCAAGAGGGAGATGAAGGAAGTTCAGTTTTCTGTTCTCCGACCACTCTCGACAAAGTTTGCTTCTACCCTCATCCTGTGTTGTACTTATCTCGCTGCCCTTCTCTACTCTGGCAACAGGGAGGAGGTGAGCAACATGAGTTCTCTGTTCAACAGCTTCCTCGTAACTGTCGGAGCAAATGTAGTCTCGTACTACATCTGCAAGTGGCTTGACAGTTACCGCAAGGGCAAGTAAACCCAAAAGAACCCCCTCGGAGTGGCCTCTCCGAGGGGGTTCGGTTTTTTGTGAGCAATATGAGCTCTCCAGCCAGCTTCCTTTGGCTATCTTTATTATATGCCGATGGGGGGAAAAGTCAAGCTGTCTGGGCAAAAGTTCATTTTTGCTAAACAAAAACGGCTCTGCCGAAGCAGAGCCGTAAAAGCCGTAATACGGTAAAATCAGCGCTTGCTGAACTGGGGAGCACGACGTGCAGCCTTCAGACCGTACTTCTTGCGCTCCTTCATACGAGGATCGCGGGTCAGGAAGCCAGCCTTCTTCAGAGCAGTGCGGTTCTCATCGCTCTGCTGCAGCAGGGCGCGGCTCAGGCCGTGGCGGATAGCGCCAGCCTGGCCGGAAACACCGCCGCCGGAAACGCGGACGACGACGTCATACTTGCCCTCGAGGCCCAGCAGGACCAGCGGAGAGCGGACGATCAGCTTCAGGGTCTCCAGACCGAAGTAGTTGTCGATGTCACGGTCGTTGATGGTGACCTTGCCAGTGCCCTGGTAGACGCGCACGCGGGCAACGGAATCCTTACGACGACCAGTGCCGTAGAAATAAGGTTTGGTTTCGTACATGTTCGATTGCCTCCTTCTTAGAACTCGATCTTCTCGGGCTTCTGAGCTGCGTGAGCGTGCTCGGCACCCTGGTAGCAGTGCAGGCGGGTCAGAGCCTTAGCACCGATGGTGTTGGAAGGGATCATGCCCTTGACAGCGTAGGTCATAGCCAGATCGCTGTTCTCAGCCATCAGCTTGCTGTACTGGATCTTCTTCAGGCCGCCGATGAACTTGCTGTGGGTGATGTGGAACTTCTGCTCGGCCTTCTTGCCGGTCAGAACAGCCTTGTCGCAGTTGATGACGACGACGAAATCGCCGCAGTCAACATTGGGGGTATAATCGACCTTCTGCTTGCCGCGCAGCAGAACAGCAGCCTCAGCAGCGACGTGGCCCAGGCTCTTGCCGGCAGCGTCGAGCAGATACCACTTGCGCTCGACTTCAGCGGGCTTGACGAGAGTAGTGCTCATATCTATTTCCTCCTGATAAGTGTTTCAACGGTTCAATGCGCCTTTTGGGGCGCGAGTGTCAGTATACATCACAAGAACGTCCCTGTCAACATCATTTTTCGATTTTTTCGGCTCAGTTTTTTGAATCTCTCGTTTTCTCTTGTTTTCTCTTAAAATCTCTCGTTTTCTGAAATCGCATTTTCGTTTCTGTTTTTGCGGCAGAGCGCTACAATTTCAGCCCCGAGTATGTTATACTAATAAAGATGCAGCCCCACCCCCGGGGCTGAGCCTTACATTTATAAGGAGGACATTCCTTCATGCCGAAAGACATCCACCAGCGCGACACCGCCCAGCAGCGCTCTTCCCGCCTGCTGCTGGCCATGGGCATCATCGTCCTGCTGGGCGCACTGGCCTATTTTGTGCTGACCCTCGTGGTCAACCGCCGCACCCCCGCTTCGCCCGACACCCGCTACACCGCCGAGAACGGCATCTCCGTCTACTACGAATCCGCCGTCTGGCCGGTCTGCGAGATGACCGAGGACGCCACCCTTGGCCGTGCGCTGGAACTGGCCTCTGCCGAGAGCAGCGACGACGCCAACTATCAGGTCGTGCTCTTCCAGAAAGGCACGAAAGACACCTATGAGGACTTCATCGGCCAGTCGGAAAAAGAGCTCAAGCAGGCTTACGGCGTCATCAGCCCCCGGAAAGTCAACCTGAACATCGACGGTGCCGCCGTCACCGCCGTGCGCTGTGATATTCAGGCTTACTACGCCGTGCTGGCCACCATCGAGTACGACAACGGCGACGTCATCTATGTCTCCGGCCTGACCAAGCTGGCCTCCATCAGCGACATCGTCAACCTCGTGGAGAGCGTGAGCCTGTCATGAGCGACACGAAAGCGATGCAGCGGCTCTGCGGCCTGATGCGCAAAGCCGTCCAGCAGTACGAGATGCTGGCCCCCGGCGACCGCGTTCTGGTGGGCGTTTCGGGCGGCAAGGACAGCGTAGCTTTGACCATCGGTCTCGCGCGGCTGCGGCAGTACCTCGGCTTCCCGTTCGAAGTCGTGGCCGTCACCCTCGACCCCCAGTTTGGCGGCAAGCCGGTAGATTACTCCGCGCTGGAAGCGCTGTTCCGGCAGTATGATGTTTCCTATGAGGTGCGCCGCACCCTTATCGGCCCCATCGTCTTCGACTACCGGAACGAGAAGAATCCCTGCTCCCTCTGCGCCAAGATGCGCCGGGGCGCGCTCCACGCCGCTGCCGAAGAGCTGGACTGCAACAAGGTGGCGCTGGGACATCATCTGGACGACGCCGTCGAGACGTTTTACATGAACCTCTGGCGGGAGGGCCGCATCGGCTGCTTCTCGCCGGTGACAGAGCTGTCCGACCGGGGACTGACCCTCATCCGGCCTCTCCTGCTCGCCACAGAGCAGGAGGTGCGCTGTGCAGTGAAGGAAGAAGGCTTTCCCATCGTCAAGAGCCGCTGCCCTGCCGACGGCGTGACCACCCGGGAGGACACAAAAAACTTTGTCCGGGAGCGGTGCCGCACCGACCGGGCTTTCCGGCAGAAGACCCTTCACGCTCTGCAGGAGAGCGGCATCGACGGCTGGCGTCCTTTGCACCCGGCCCGTACATCAAAAAAGGAGGACACAGCCCATGCAGATGCCCGCATTTGAAAAACACGTCTGGGCCGAGATAGACCTTGACGCCCTGCGCCACAATTTCCGCGCCGTGAAGGCCCGGGCCGGGGAGATGCCCCTGTGCGCTGTCGTCAAAGCCGACAGCTACGGCCACGGTGCCGTAGAGTGCGCCAAGGTCTTTGCCGAAGAGGGGGCCGCATGGCTGGCTGTGAGCTGTCTGGCGGAAGCCCGTCAGCTGCGCAAAGCCGGGCTGACGCTGCCCATCCTCATTCTGGGCCATGTGGAGCCGGGCCGTGTACCCGTCCTCATCCAGGAGGACATCACCGCCGCCTGCTACTCCCTGCCCCAGGCTAAGGCCCTCAGCGAGGCCGCCTGTGCCGCCGGCGTGAAGGTAAAAGTGCATCTCAAGGCCGACACCGGCATGGGCCGCATCGGTTTTGCGCTCCGCACCGACTTTGACGCGGCGCTGGCCGAGATGCTGGATGCCTGCCGCCTGCCGGGTCTGGACGTGACCGGCCTGTTCCAGCACTTCGCTGTGGCCGACGACGACAGCGCCGACAGCGTGGCTTATACCAGCCAGCAGCACGAGCTCTTCGTCCGGGCCTGTCAGGGCCTTGCCGAGGCCGGTTTTGAGCCTGCCGTCGTCCACTGCGACAACTCCGCCGGGGTGATGCTCCACCCCGACTGGCCCGCCGGACTGCCCCGCACCCACTGCATGGCACGCCCCGGCATCATCCTCTACGGCTTCGACCCCAGCGACGAGGTACGTTTTGGCATCTTCCGCCCGGTGATGAAGCTCAAGACCATCGTCAGCATGGTCAAGGAGATGCAGCCCGGCCAGTCGGCCAGTTACGGACGCCGCTTCACTGCGGAAAAGCCCACCAGGGTCGCCACCCTCTGTGCCGGTTACGCCGACGGCTACCCCCGCCTTTTGAGCTGCGGCAAGGGCATCGTGGAGATAAAGGGCATGCCCTGCCCCGTTCTGGGCCGGGTCTGCATGGACCAGATCATGGTGGATGTCTCGGCTCTGCCCGACGTGCAGGAAGGGGACGAAGCCATCCTGTGGGGCGGCGAAGTGAGCGACAGCGCCGAGACCATCGCCCACAAGACCGATACCATTTCTTACGAGGTGCTCTGCGGCGTTTCCCGCCGGGTACCCCGCGTTTACCTGGAAAACGGCGGCATCAAGGCCGTCGAGGACTGGATCCTATAAATTTCGGAGGAACTACATGGCAAGAGACAACATCCGCAACTTCTGCATCATCGCGCACATCGACCACGGCAAATCCACCCTCTCCGACCGCATCCTCGAGCTGACCAAGAGCGTGGACGAGCGGACGATGGAGGACCAGATCCTCGACAACATGGACATCGAGCGGGAACGCGGCATCACCATCAAGGCCCGCGCCGTCACCATGAACTACACCGCCAAGGACGGCAAGGTGTATGAGTTCAACCTCATCGACACCCCGGGCCACGTGGACTTCGCTTACGAAGTCAGCCGCAGCCTCGCCGCCTGCGAGGGCGCTATCCTCGTGGTGGACGCCACCCAGGGTGTGGAGGCCCAGACCCTCGCCAATACCTATATGGCGCTGGAACACGACCTCGAGCTGGTGCCTATCCTGAACAAGATCGACCTGCCCTCTGCCCACCCGGACGAGGTAGCACAGGAAGTGGAGGACGTCATCGGCCTGCCCTGCCTCGACGCGCCCCGCGTCTCGGCCAAGACCGGCCTGAACATCGACCAGGTGCTGGAGCGTGTGGTCAGCGACATCCCCGCCCCCACCGGCGACCCGGACGCCCCCCTCAAGGCCCTCATCTTCGACAGCATCTACGACAGCTACAAGGGCGTCATCGTCTATATCCGCGTCTTTGAAGGTACGGTCAAGCCCGGCGACACCATCCGCCTGATGGCCACCGGCGCACAGTTCACGCTGGTGGAAGTGGGCCACATGGGCGCTACCAGCCTGACCCCCTGCGACCAGCTGCAGGCCGGTGAGGTCGGCTACCTGACCGCCAGCATCAAGACCGTGCAGGACACCCGCGTCGGCGACACCGTCACCCTGGCGAATAACCCCACCCCCGAGGCTCTGCCCGGCTACCGTCAGGTCAAGCCCATGGTCTTCTGCGGCATCTACCCTGCCGACGGCGCAAAGTACCCCGATTTGAAGGACGCACTGGAAAAGCTGCAGCTCAACGACGCCTCCCTGACCTTTGAGCTGGAAACCAGTGCCGCGCTGGGCTTTGGCTTCCGCTGCGGCTTCCTCGGTCTGCTCCACATGGAGATCATCACCGAGCGTCTGGAGCGCGAGTTCGACCTCGACCTCATCACCACCACGCCCAGCGTCCGCTATCGTCTGACCCTGACCGACGGCACCGTGGAGATGATCGACAACCCGTCCAGCTACCCCGACCCCTCCAACATCGTCAAGCAGGAGGAGCCCTTCGTGGACGTCCACCTCTACACCCCCAACGAATACGTCGGCAGCCTGATGGACCTGTGCCAGAACAAGCGCGGCGTCCTCATCGACATGAAGTATATGGACGACGTGCGTGTGGACCTGCACTACGCCCTGCCGCTGGGCGAGATCGTCTACGACTTCTTCGACGCCATCAAGAGCCGGAGCCGCGGCTATGCCAGCTACGACTACGAGTTCAAGGAGTACCGCGAGAGCGACCTCGTCAAGCTGGACTTCCTGCTCAACGGCGACCCCGTGGATGCTCTGTCCATGATCGTCTTCCGCGACAACGCCTACGCCAAGGGCCGCCGCATCTGCGAGAAGCTGCGGGACAACATCCCGCGCAACCTCTTCGAGATCCCCGTTCAGGCGGCCATCGGCGGCAAGATCATCGCCCGCGAGACGGTCAAGGCCATGCGCAAGGATGTGCTGGCCAAGTGCTACGGCGGCGACATCTCCCGCAAGAAAAAACTGCTGGAAAAGCAGAAAGAGGGCAAAAAGAAGATGCGCCAGCTGGGCAGTGTCTCCCTGCCCAGCGAGGCGTTCACCGCCGTGCTCAAGCTCGACAGCGACGACGATTGATCTTGGTTTTTCCGCTCCCCTCCCCCCGGAGGGGAGTTTTTTTCATGTCTATCGCAAGTCAAGAAAATAACGCAATAGGATAACAGCATATTTGCGATATGCAATTCAACGCTGTTGCTGTTGCATTAAAAAGTTGAATTGCTATGTCTGGCGGCTAAGGATCTTAGCTTAAATCTTGACCTTTCTTCCGATCTTCCCGCCCCAAAAAGGACAAAAAAACCCCCGCCTCCGGGAGTACCGGAGGCGGGGGCTTCGCCGAACTGTGGCTTATGAAGAAGGTTTTCGGAAGGACCGTTTATCAGGCAGGCTGTGCCTTGTTGGCGTTCTTCTTGCCCGTCATGAAGCAGTAAGCCATGATGAGCACGCATCCAGCAATGCCGATAATATCAGACATGGAGCTGGGCAGGATGAAGATGAAGGCCACGATATAGCAGGCGATGCGCTCCCACATCTTCAGGGGACGGAACAGGTAGCCAGCGATGCCGCAGGCCAGCAGATAGGTGGCTGCAATGACGATGCAGTATGCAATGATGATCTCCACCGCAGTGCCTTCCAGCAGGATAGCGGGACGATACACGAATGCAAAGGGGACGATGAAAGCGGTGATGGCGAAGGAGAATGCCTTCCAGCCGGTCTTCCATGCGCTTGCACCCGCGATGCCGGCCGCAGTAAAGGATGCCAGACAGACGGGAGGAGTGATCTGAGCCACGACACCGAAGTAGAAGATGAACATATTGGTGACCAGAGCGGAGATGCCCAGACCCTGGATAGCCGATGCGAACAGAGTGACAGCGATCAGGTAAGCGGCCACGGTAGGCAGTGCCATGCCCAGCAGCAGGCAGCCCAGAGCGGCGATGAGCAGTGCGATGAACAGGCTGCCCTCACCAGAGGTACCGATGAGCTTTGCGATCTTGACAGCAACGCCGGAGTTGACCACGATGCCGATCATGATGCCGCAGGCAGCGGTGGGGATCGCAATGTTTGCGGCCTGACGGACGCCGTCCATCAGGGTCTGGAGCAGCTTGCGGGGACTCATGCGGGTCTCAGGAGAGATCGCTGCGATGATGATGGAGAAGATGGTGCAGTAGATCGCGGAACGGGGCAGAGAGTAGCCCATGATGATCATGATGACCAGAACGATGATGGGCAGCAGACGGTACACGCGGGGCAGGATGGGCTTGCCTTCGTAATGTACGCCGGAGTCTTTGCCCAGACCCTTCTTCTTTGCGATCATGTGGACAAGGATGAAGACGGCGAGGAAGTAGGCCACAGCGGGCAGGACGGCTGCTGCTGCGATCTGCGCATACTGCACGCCGATGATCTCGGCCATGATGAATGCGCCAGCGCCCATGATGGGGGGCATGATCTGGCCGCCGGTGGAAGCAACAGACTCGACTGCTGCTGCCTCTTCGGGGGCATAACCGGTCTTTTTCATCAGGGGGATGGTCAGAACGCCGGTGGTGGAAACATTTGCGATGGCAGAACCGGAAACCATGCCCAGCAGGCCGGAAGAGATGACAGCTGCCTTTGCGGGGCCGCCGACCGTCTTATCGCTGAGCTTCATGCCACCGTCGATCAGGACACCGCCGCCGCCGCAGTTGGAGAAGAAGGTGCCGAAAACGAGGAAGTAGAACAGGGTGCCCAGAGAAGTGACCAGCGGAGAGCCGAAGATGCCATTCTCGCCGTACATCAGGACTTCCATCAGTTTGGGGAAGCTGATGCCGGAGAAGCGGAACAGGCCGGGGATATACTGGCCGAACCATGCATAAGCAAGGAAGAAGCAGATGACCCAGAACAGGGACATACTGACCACGCGGCGGACAGCCTCCATGACATTGATGACCAGAAGCACCGCCACGATGACCTCGGTGGTGGTCATAACGTCAACATTGAAGATGCGGTAGTTGAGCTGTTCTGCGTGGCTCAGGAAGAACCAGCAGATGAAGCAGCTGGACGCGATGAGGAAGATGTCGTAGATCCACCACAGCTTATTGTGGCTCTTGGATTTCTCGACCATCGGATTGTACAGCCACACCACGACCAGTGCAAGGCACATATGGAGCGGCAGCTGGAACCACGGGTCAAGGGGCTTGACCAGCTTGATGTAGAGCTGGAACACCGTCCAGATAACGGTAAGAACTGCCAGCGAATAGAAGCGCCATTTCGGCATATTCTTCAGCAGCTTGGCGATTTTGGTATCTTCGTCCTCTTCGTTTGCCAGAGCCTTGGCCTTGGCGTCGAGAGCCGATACCTTGGTTTCTTTTTCGTTGCTCATATTTCCCTCCGTATTATCCCTTGTGAAAGCAGAGGCCGGACACCGCAAAGCGTCCGGCCTCTGCCTACGGTCAAAGGATAGATCTGATGTCGTGCGGAGCGCCTCCGCCGAAAGCTTTCACAGCCGGAACTTACTTCATGTAGCCTGCTTCCTTGTAGTACTTCTCAGCACCGGGATGCAGCGGGCAGCCGCCGCGCTTCATCTCTTCCCAAGCGGTCTCCGGCTCCCACGGAGACAGGGAATTGTACTCGGCCACCAGAGCGTCGCGGTTCTCGCTCAGGCTCTTGGTGATGGCGTAGACGACATCCTCGCTCAGGCTCTCTTTGCAGAAGACGCAGTCGGGAGTGCCGGGCAGCGTCAGCTCCTTATCCTGACCCTTGAAGGAGTTGGCCGGGATGGTGATGAGGTCGAAGCCCTTTTCGCTGACGAACCAGCTGCACAGGTCATCGCCCCACTGCAGGAAGGTGACATCCACGCTGGTAGCGATCTGAGCCATGGTGGAAGAAGCAGAAGAGGTGTGGTCGATGTAGAAGTCGATCTGGCCGTCCGCGATGGCGTCTGCGTTGGCATCGCCGCCCTGGTTGGTGATGGAGCCGCCCCAGCTCTTCAGGTCGTCCTCGGTCACGCCGAAGTACTCGAGCAGCAGGTAAGCGCCCTCAGCATCCATGGAGCCCTTTGCGGAGCAGCCGATGCGCAGGGGCAGCTTCTGCTCGAAGATCTCCTCGATGGTGGAGACATTGTACTTCTGCAGGAATGCGTTGGACACGCAGTTGATGTAGCAGACAGCAGTCAGGCCGCCGATGATCGCTGCATAGCCGCTGGTAGCAGGCTTGCCCAGAGTGCCTTCCTCCATTGCCCATTTTGCAGGAGCACCGTTGATGAAGGCCAGATCGGTGTTGCCGGAAGCAAACAGATAAGGAGCGCCCATACCGCCCGGAGAGTCAGGGTTGACGTTGACAGTCTGGAAACCGCCAGCCTTCTCCAGCACCTTGGACATTGCAACGATCATATTGTAAGAGCCAGAACCGACCTTATCGGAGCTGAAGTTCAGAGTCTCTTTGCTCATATCGGGCAGACCGTCCACAGCCTTTGCCTCAACGGAAGGAGCTGCCTCACTGGAAGCTGCGGTGCTGGTGGAGGAAGAGCCGCCGCAGGCTGCCAGAGCACCAGCCGCTGCCATAGTACCAGAAACCTTCAGAAAGCTGCGACGAGAAATCTTTTTCATAATCTTGTTCTCCTTTTCTCTTGGGGTTCTCGTGTAGCGAACCGGACTGTGTACTTCATGCCTTCTTCTGCGGCGTCGCCGCTTTTCACAGTCTTTGTTCGTTTTTGTTGTCTAAATTATATTCAAAATGGCAGACCCTTACAACGGCTAAACCGCCTTGTTTCCGTTTCATTCTGAAACATTTCCAGGATATTTCATGAATGTTCTGTTAAAATCGTAACATTTTAGAACGCTTTAACCGTCTTGCTCAAATTCACACGTTTCAGGATAGAACTTTTCTTTCCGTCCGTTAAGTTAAAAAACGCCCGCCTTTGCAGCAGGAACTGCAAAAGCGGGCGTGTAAGGAGCTATTGGAAGATTTACGCCTCGCGGCCGGTCATCTTGACGGCATACTTGATGGCGTTGACAAGGCTCAGCTCATTGCCGTTGCCCTTCCCTGCATGGTAGAAGTCGGTGCCATGGTCCACGCTGGCGCGGATGATGGGCAGGCCCAGCGTGACATTGACGCCCTCCACAGCCTTCCACTCCTGCTTTTCACGGTCGTAGACGAAGCCCACGGTCTTGAGGGGGATATGGCCCTGATCGTGGTACATGCAGACCACGATGTCGTACCAGCCGCCGATGGCCTGAGAGAAAACGCTGTCCGGCGGGCAGGGACCCACAACACCGGTGATGCCCTCGGCCTTGGCAGCCTCGATGGCCGGGGTGATCTCCTCGATCTCCTCGCGGCCGAACAGGCCGTTCTCGCCGCAGTGGGGGTTCAGGCCGGCCACCGCGATGCGGGGGTTCTCGATGCCCATATCCTTGCAGGCTTTATTGGCGATTTCGATGACTTCCAGCACACGCTCTTTCTTGACCCGGTCGCAGGCTTCGCGCAGGGAGACGTGGGTGGAGACGTGGACCACGCGCAGGTCGTGGTGGGCCAGCATCATGGTGTACTTCTTGGTGTGGGTGTAGGTGGCGTAAATCTCGGTGTGTCCGTCGAAATGGGTGTAGCCGTCCGACTTCTCGCCGTGATAGTATTCCAGAGCCTTGTTCATGGCTTCCTTGTTCAGGGCGTTGGTGCAGGTAGCATCCACCTCACCGGCCATGGCCAGCTCGATGACCTTCTTGACGCACTGGAAGGCTGCGTTGCCGCCCTCCACGCTCACCTTTGCCATCTCGAACTTGTTGATATCCTCGATGAGGTCGAGGTGCAGCACGTCGATGGTTCCGGGGGTGAACAGGGCATCCGACACCTTGTCGCAGCGGTGGATGACGATGTCCTCACGGCCAACGAACTTCCTGGCCTGCTCGAACACCTTCACGTCACCCACAACGATGGGGCGGCAGTAGGTATACTGCTCCGGATCTGCCAGAGCCTTGATGGTGATCTCCGGGCCGGAGCCGGCGGGATCGCCCATCGTAATGCCAACGATAGGTTTATTCATAGCAGTGCTCTCCTTGCTCTTCTCAGTTCAGGCCCTTGGCAGCGTTCTCGGCCAGGACTTTCTTGATGGCTTCCAGACCCTCTTCGGGGACGTAGTTGAAGGGGGCGCGGCACTTGCCGACGTTGTGGCCCTGCAGGGCCACAGCGGTCTTGATGATGGTGTTGGGGTTGCCGTACTTGAAGGTCTGCTGCAGGATGGCGATGGCGTCCTGAGCGGCCTGTGCGCCCTCGAGGTCACCGGCCTTGAAGCAGTCGTAGATCTTTGCAACAGTGGCAGGCCAGATGTTGGCGCGGCCTGCAATGCCGCCTGCGCCGCCCTCTTTCAGGCAGGTCAGGATAGCGCCGTCGTTGCCGGCGAGGATGGCCACATCCTTGTCCAGCTCACGGGTCAGGCGGATGTAAGCTTTCAGGTTCTCAATGTCGCCGCTGGAATCCTTTGCGCCGACGATGACGTCCACGTCACGGCAGAGGGCCTGCACGGTCTCGGGCAGGAGCTTGTTGCCGGTGCGGGGCGGGATGTTGTAGAGGATGATGGGGATGTTGACCTGCTTTGCCACGGCCACATAGTGGTCGTACAGCTCTTTCTGGGAAGCCAGTGCGAAGCTGGGGGTGATGATGGACAGTGCATCTGCGCCCATCTCCTCAGCGCGCTTGCTCATGCGGATGGTCTCGGCGGTGGTGATGCAGCCGGTGCCTGCGTAAACGGGGACGCGGCCCTTGACCTGGTCGATGACGGTAGCCAGGATCTCTTCCTTCTCCTTAAAAGAGAGGGCGTAAGCCTCGCCGTTGGTGCCCAGAGGGAACATGCCGTGGACGCCGCCTGCCAGCAGGCGCTCGACCTGCTGACGCAGAGCCTCGTGGTTGACAGTCTGCTCGTCATCGTTGTTCATCGGGGTAATTACCGGAGGGATAATGCCTTTGATGTCGCTGGTCTTCATAACGTGTTCTCCTTTTCTATTACATGATCTCCTGATACAGTTTGCGGGCATCGTCAGCGGTGACGGGGCGCATATTGTTCACCAGCAGACGCTGCACCTGCATACCGGACTCGACCAGACCCTCGAGGTCCTCAGCGGGGACGCCGAACTCCTTCAGGCTGGTGGGGATGTCCAGATGCTTGACGATTGCTTCGAGGCGGGCGATCATCCATGCAGCCTTCTCCTCCACGGTGGTGCAGGTCTTGTTCTCGTGGCAGCAGCGGTCATAAGCCACAGCCAGACGCTCTTTGACAGCCGGATGCTCGCTGTTGAAGCGCATGACAGGAGCCAGCAGGATGGCGTTGGAGACGCCGTGTGCGATGTGATACTTGCCGCCCAGAGGATAGCTCAGAGCGTGGACTGCGGTGGTGCCGGAAGCGGTGATGGCCAGACCGCCGTAGTAAGCTGCGATCTGCATCCGGTTCTTCTCGGCCATGGCATCGGGGTCATCGCAGGCTTTCTCAATGTTGTTCAGGATGAGGTCGAGGCCCTCCAGAGCGTACAGGTCGCTGAAGGGGTTGGCCTTGTTGCCGGTGAAGCACTCGATGCAGTGTGCCAGAGCATCAACGCCGGTAGCAGCTGCGATCTTGCGGGGCAGGTTCTTGATCATGCGGGCGTCGAGAATGACGTAGTCCGCGATCATGTTCTCGTTGACGATGCCGACCTTCAGCTCCTTCTCGGGAACAGCGACGATGGCGTTGGGAGTGACCTCAGCGCCGGTGCCGGCGGTGGTGGGGATGAGGACGATGGGGACGCACTTCTGAGCCATACCGGGGTTGTCCAGCAGCTCCTTGACGCCGTAGTCATCGGTCACCAGCACGCTTGCCAGCTTGGCTGCGTCCATGACGGAGCCGCCGCCGCAGGCCACGATGAGGTCGGCGCCGGAAGCCTTGAACTCATCCACCAGCTTCTGGACAGCCACGTAGCTGGGTTCGGGAGGCAGCTCGTCCAGAACATAATACTCTGCGCCGGAAGCCTTCACAGCCTCCTCGGGCAGGGCGAACAGGCCAGCGCCCTCAATGCCCTTGTCAGTGAACATTGCCACCTTCTTTGCACCACGGGCCTTGATGATGGCGGTGATGTTGTCCATTGCGTTCTCGCCGCCGTAAACTGCGTGCGGCATCTTCAGATTGTACTGGGTCAGCATAACAAATTTCCTCCTTCAAAAAATCAGCGGGTCTGGACACCGGTGGGCAGCAGGGCCTCCGGCGTATCCATCTCTTCGTTTTCGTAGATCGTGCCTTCCCAGGTCAGGCCGGGAAGTTTCTGACAGGCCCTGGTTTTCTCCGAAACCATCGTCTGTCTCAATTTTATTTGGCTGCAATGCGGTCTGCAAGGTCGAGCAGCAGTTTCTCGTGGCCGAAGCCGCCCGACTTGGTGATAACGTAGCGGGTGCAGCCGCGGTAGGTAAAGCGGGCCAGCACGACGCCCTTTTCCATCTCGCACACCGGCTCAAGCTCCTTGATGCCCACGCAGTTCATACACTGTAACAGCGTGTCGCCGCCGGTGAGCAGCAGGGTCCCAAGCGCGGGGCTGGTGAACAGTTTGCCCAGCATATGGCCGATGCTGCTGGCGATGCCGACCCGCAGGCCCTCGAGGTCGAGGCCCCGGGCGGCGGCGTAATCCGCCGTGGGCTGGTTGCCGCCCTCGTCGTTGGTCTCGATGATGCAGCGGGGGTTCGCGGCCAGCATCTCGTTGATGCCCTGCAGGGCCTCTTTGCCGTTCTCGCTCTCCCAGTAGCCGGGGTCGAGCTTCTGGCGGGGGGTCAGGCGCAGGCGGGAGAAGCCGTTCTGTTCGGCCACATCCAGCTGGCGCAGGGTGATGGAGTTGACGCTTCCGCAGACCACCAGCAGGCGATGGTCCAGCTTCGGCATGGTGACCGCCCTGCGCTCGGTCATCTTCATCAGGTCGGGCAGCAGCGCTGCAAAGCCGGCACAGCCTGCCATCAGGTGGGGCTTGCCGTTCCGGAACAGGGCGCGGCCCGTGGACGCAAGGTCGTCGAGGCTCCCGGCGTCAAAGACCAGGATGTCCTCCTGCTCCGGCACAGCCTCACCCTCTTTCAGGGTCGGGAAGCTGTGGGCTGGCACATCGGTCTGTTCCCCGATGAGCTCCGTCACCCTGGCGTGGCGCACCGGCTCGAAGGGGTCGATGCCGAAGGGGCTCTCGGTCACAGGTACGCCGCTGATATAATGTACTCCGTCCCGGGTCACACGGTCGATCTGGGGGAAGGCCGGCAGGAACGGCAGCCGGCGCTCCCCGCTGGTTTTGAGCAGGGCCGAAAGCTCTGCTCCGATGTTTCCGCGCAGCGCGGAGTCTGTCTTTTTATAGATGCTGAAAATGCCCGCACTCATCGCCTCCCGGGTCAGTTTTGCGATGACGGCGTAGGCCTCCGCAGCGGGCAGATGGCGTGTCTCGGTGTCCACCACCAGCACAGCGGCGTCATTGGCTGCAAAATCCACCTGCTCTCCGACCACGACGCGGGTGGGGATGCCGCAGGCGGCGAACTGGACGCCCGTGTCCAGCGCACCTGTAAAGTCATCTGCAAGGATCAGCAGAAGCAGCATAGGTTGCTCCTCCTCTCATGATTTATTCTCTTGATACCATTATGCCTTATTTTGACACGGCGTGCATGGAAACGAGCGGCCTTTTCCGTTTTAATTTGAAACATCGATTAAGTTTTTTGGTTATAAAGTCTTAAACCGTTTCAAATCAGAACAGTCTTTGTTTGATTTTTGGAAGTTTATTTGCTAGAATAGTAGCAAATATGAACGGAGGTGTCTGTTGTGATAGAGACTCACACCCGTATTCTGGGCATCGCCCCCTACGACGGAATGCGCACCGCGATGGAGCAGGCGGCGCAGGCTTATCCCAATGTTGAAATGGACATTTACACCGGCGACCTGGAAGACGGGCAGGCCATCGTGCAGCAGATGCCCCCCAACTCCTACGACTGCATCATCTCCCGCGGCGGCACCGCAGCCCTCATCCGGCAGGTGACCGACCTGCCGGTGGTGGACATCCACATCTCGGTGTACGACGTGCTGCGCACCATGAAGCTGGCCGAGAATTATTCCAGCCTCTACGCCATCGTGGGCTTTCCCTCCATCACCGAGCCCGCCCACACCCTGTGCAGCCTGCTGGACTTCAACCTCGACATCCTCACCGTGAACAACGCCGCTGAGGTGCGCCACACCCTGGAACGCCTGCAGCAGGGCGGCTACCGGATGGTGGTCTGTGACATGGTCACCCACACCATCGCCCGGGAGATGGGCTTCGACGCCTTCCTCATCACCTCCGGCGTCGAAAGCCTCCACGCCGCCATCGACCAGGCCGTGAACATCAGCTCCTGGTTCGGCCATCTGCGGCAGGAGAACCTGTTCCTCCGCAGCATCACCCAGGGCCAGAATGGCCGGGTCATCGTCATGGAGTCCAACGGTGACCTCTTCTACAGCAGCATCTCCGAGGTCCCGGCGGAGCTGAGCAGCGTCCTTCAGTCCCACATCCGGGAGATACCGGCCAGCGGCAACCTCCGCTTTTACTACACCGAGCGGGACCAGCTCTACAGCATCACCGCCCAGCAGCTGCTGATGAACAACGTCCAGCGGTGTCTGTCCTACTGTGTTCCGGCCCGCATCCCGCTCCATTCCAGCCGTCCCGGCCTGCGCACCCTGAACAAGGGCGAGTGCGAATACCTCTTCGCCAACAGCTTCTACAGCCTCAGCGGCGCGATGGGTACCCAGGCGGCCGAGATACGCTCCCTCGCCCTGCTGCGCCAGCCGGTATTCATCTACGGCGAGCCCGGCACCGGCAAAGAGCAGATCGCACGCTATCTCTATCTGCACAGCTCCCTTGCAAACCACCCCTTCATCGTGGTGAACTGTGCGCTGCTGAATGAGAAGACCTGGGATTTCCTGCTCAACCACTACAACTCCCCTCTCAGCGCCACCGGAAACACCATCTACTTCCAGAATTTTGAGTCCATCCCGCCCCAGTGGAGCTCAGAGCTTCTTGCCGCCATTGAAGAGACCGGTCTTGCCCGCCGGGTGCGGCTCATCTTCTCCTGCTCCATCGTCGAGGGGGAGCCGGTGCCGGAGGTGCTGCGGCATTTCAGTGAGCGGCTGGGCTCACTGGCCCTTCCCCTGCCCTCCCTGCGCAGCCGCTCCGACGAGATCCCGTCTCTGTCCAGCCTCTACCTCAACAGCCTGAACCTCGAGCTGGGCAAGCAGCTCTCGGGCTTCGAGCCCCGGGCCATCGAGATGCTCCGCCAGTACCCCTGGCCCAACAATTACACCCAGTTCAAGAATGTCCTGCGCGCCCTCGCCGCCCTGTCGGACGGCCCCTACATCCGGGCCGGGACGGTGGCCGATCTGCTCTCCAAAGAGCGGACCCTGCGGGCCATGCCGCAGCCGGCTTCTTCCCGCAAGCCCAGTGAGCAGACCCTCGAAGAGGTCATCCGCGATGTCGTCCAGCAGACCGTCGCCGCCCACGGCGGCAACCGCGCCGCCGCTGCCCGTCAGCTGGGCATCAGCCGCACGACCCTCTGGCGCTATATGGAAAAGATCGAGCAGAAACAACAGAATGTAGAAAAAGAGTCCTGAAAAGCACAAAAAAGCTCCGGCTTTCGTACGAAAGCCGGAGCTTTTTCTTGTGTTTTTACACGCCCGAATAGGCGGAGAAGCCGCCATCGATGGGCAGGCAGATGCCGGTGATGAAACCGGCAGCGTCATTGTTCAGCAGGAACAGCAGCGCGCCCACAAGGTCCTTTTCGCTGTCGCCGAAGCGGCCCATGGGGGTCGCGGCGAGGATCTTGTTGGTACGGGCCGTTGGGGTGCCGTCCTCATTGTAGAGGAGGCTGGCGTTCTGCTCGCTGGCGAAGAAGCCCGGAGCGATGGCGTTCACCCGGATGCTGACTTTGCTGAAATGGACGGCCAGCCACTGGGTGAAGTTGGTCACAGCAGCCTTGGAGCCGGAGTAGGCCGGTATCTTGGTCAGGGGCAGGTAAGCATTCATGCTGGAGATGTTGAGGATGTTGCAGCCCGGGCGGCCCACCATCTGGCGGGCGAAGGCCTGAGTGGGCAGCAGGGTGCCGATGAAGTTCAGGTCGAACACCATCTCTACGCCGCTCTCGTCGAGGTCGAAGAAGGTCACGGTATCGTCCTCGAGGTCGGCCATCTCGAAATACTCTTTGTCGGTGTTGGCGCGGGCGTTGTTGCCGCCGGCACCGTTCACCAGAATATCGCAGGGGCCAAGCTCTGCCATCACGTCCTCAGCCACCTGCAGGCAGTTGGCCTTGTTCATGACGTTGCAGGTGTAGCCCCTGGCGATGCCGCCCTCGGCCTCGATCTCGTCGGCCAGAGCCTTGAGCTTCTCCATATTGCGGCCCAGCAGGGCGACTTTTGCGCCCGCCCGGGCCAGCGCCCTGGCGAAGATGGAGCACAGGGTGCCGCTTGCGCCCGTGACGACAGCCACCTTGCCGGTCAGGTCAGTGTTCAGTACATTCTGTTCCATGTTCTTCCTCTTTACCGGCTCAGCTGCGGTACTCGGCGGGCAGCTGGTCCATGCTCTGCCACCTGGTCATGGCCTCTTCCAGCTTCATGCCGTTTGCCACAGCGTCGCGGCGGCAGGCGTTGACCGCCTGGATCTCCTTCATCTTCTCGCCGGTCAGGGTGTAGCCCTTCATGGCGATAAGGGTAGCGGCCCAGGCCACCATCGGGATGATGCAGAACAGCACGATGACCACCCCGTTCATACCGGGGGTGTAGGAGTCGTACTGGGTGGGCAGGCTCTCGAGGCCGATGAAGCTCACAGCGATGCCGACGACGGTAGCGGACAGGCTGGACACCAGCTTGTCCACCAGGCTGAACAGCGTACCCATGATGCCGGGGATGTAGTTGCCACTGCGGTAAGTCTCGTAGTCGGAGCAGTCGGCGACCATGGGGATGGGCATATCGGCGGTGGCGTAGTATGCGCCGTAGCCGATGCCGAAGAATGCGATGAAGAGGATGGTGTAGAGGTTGATGGACAGGCCGTTGTCCCCCATGATGGACAGGGTGAAGGCGTCGCTGCGGCCCCAGAGCAGCAGCAGCACCAGCACGCCGATGTAGCAGATGAATGCCACGCTGACGTACTTCATCAGGCTGGCCTTCTGGCCCTCCTTCTGGCTGGTGCGGACGGTGAGCAGGAAGAAAGGCACGCTGAAGACGTAGCCCAGCACCATCATGGGCAGGTACAGGCCGTCATAGTTGCCCATCATGCAGCCGTACAGCATACACAGGACGGTGGTGTTGGTGGCGATGGAGAGAGCCAGCTTGCAACCGGCACCAGCCACCATCAGACGCTGCATGGGGTTATTGTTCTTGATGATCTGGACGTACTCGTGCAGCTTGACCTTCTCGCTGACCTCGCCGCCGATGCCGAAGTACTTGGGCTGGTCCTTCTCCCAGATGCCGATGATGGCCAGAATGGTGAGGAGGATGGAGATGACGATGCCCACAGGAGCCAGGGTGCGGAAGAAACCGGCAGAGGCGTAGCCGCCCTCATAGTTTTTGGCGAGGATGGGGGCGAAGAACTGCATCGCACCCATGCCCAGCAGAGAGCCGACGGTGTTGAAGATGGTGAACAGGGGGCGCTGCTTGGGGTCGTTGGTCAGAACGGTCTGGCCGGAACGGGTGCAGCTGGTCTGGAAGGTGTAGCCGATGACCCAGACTGCGTACAGAGCCACGAAAGCCGCATAGCGCAGGCCCATCGAGCTGGCGGGGATGAGCGGGGTCAGGCAGTACAGCACGAGGATGCTGGCTGCCATGATGAGGTTGCCGATGACCATGAAGGGCCGGAACTTGCCGAACTTGCCGTTGGTGCGGTCCATCAGGGCGCCGATGATGGGGTCGGTGATGGCGTCGAACAGGCGCATACCGGTGACCATGACCGAAGCGAAGATCATGGACAGGGCCAGCACCTTGCTGCCGAAGGTGGCGATGTAGGAAAGCACCAGCACATAGTACACGTTCGTTGCGCCGTTGTTCAGCGGGAACAGCACCAGCTGGTAGGTCTTGGCGCGGTTCAGGCCCGGCGCCTTTGCGGTTTGTTCACCCATTTGCGGTGTCTCCTTTTTTCTTACAAAAAACGGCAGCCTGCCCGCCGTTCTGGGGGACAGGCTGCCATTTGTTCTTAACAGTTGCGGAAATCTGCGCCGGAATTACTTCTGGTCAGCTGCGGGAGCGGTATCGACCATGCTCTTCTTCGCCTTGAGGGCCTTGCTCAGCTGCCATGCGCACAGGATGGTCAGGACGGCCAGCACTGCGATGAGCGCATAGATGGCAGTCTGCCACCACGGGGTGATGGTCTTCAGGGTATCGGTGGAAGCCCAGCCGTTCATGGCGTTGGAGTTGACCACGGTGTAGAGGATGTGGTGCATCGCATTGCGCATCTGAGTGACGATGTAGGCGTCGTTCTCATAGTTTGCAGCCTTGGTGGTGTGGATCTTGGGCATCGGGCTGTCCCAGATGTCGGAGCCGGCGATGAGGCCGTCCACCAGGTCCATGTACTGGCTGGAACCGGAGAAGTCGGTGATGCACATGCCGCGCATACCCAGCTCGCCGCGCAGGAAGCCGGTCAGCAGGTTGGCGTTCGCGCCGCACCAGGTAGCACCCCAGCGGTTGAAGCCGGTCATGACGCTCCAGGCGCCGCCATCGGTGATGGCCTTGTCAGCGACTTCCAGATAGATCTCACGAGCGGTCTGCTCGTTCAGCCAGGTGTTGACACCGCGGCGGCTGGTCTCGGAGTCGTTCAGGGCGACGTGCTTCAGGTAGACGTAGACGCCCTTGGACTGGATGCCCTGCACCTCAGCAGCGCAGATGGTGCCAGCCACGAACGGGTCCTCAGAGTAGTACTCGAAGTTACGGCCGGAGTAAGCGGTGCGGTGCATATTGATGCCGGGGCCGTACAGGCCGGAGTAACCCATGGCCAGGCAGTCCTCGCCGATGCAACGGCCGACCTCGTTGATGAGGTCAACATTGAAGGTAGCAGCCATGACGTCCTCGGAGGTGTAGCACATTGCGGATGCACCACCGGTCAGGGCAGCGGTCAGACCCTGAGGGCCGTTCTCGTCCTTGGTAGCAGTCTTGCCGATGGAGGCAGCGGCTGCGGTGTTGTGGAAGCCGAGGGTGATGGTGTTGACCATCTCGCTGTAGGTCAGCTGGTCCAGCAGGGTATCCCACTCGGGATCATCGAAGTCCTTGCCGATCATGGAAGCGAGGGTCAGGCCGTTCTTGGCGCCCAGAGTGGGCATCTCGACGCTGTTGGCCTCAGAGCCGTCGTACTGGGTGAAGGCGAGGCTTGCAGCCAGAGTCTCGTTGGCGGTCAGCTGTGCGGGAGCGGTGGGGATGGTGCCGGTCCAGTCGGAGCGGCTCATCCAGGTCACACTGCCGGGAGCATTGCTGCTCTTGTTGGGGTCGGACTCGTCAAACAGGTTGGTGATGGCGGTGCCGGTTGCGCCGGTGGAGAAGGTAGTGGTATCGAGGGTATCGTTGGTCCACTTCCAGACGAGGTCGGTGCTGCCGTTCTCGGTCATGCGGCCATTGGTGTTCTCGACGGTGTAGCCCTTGGCAGCCAGGATGTTGTTGACTGCGTTGTGGGAATCGGTGGCAGCGGTGAAGTAGTAGTCACCGGCGTCCACGATGTAGGTCTTGGCGTTGTTCGCGTCGTAGGTGCGCAGCTCGCTCTTCGGGACAGTGATGGTCACGTCCTCAGAAGCGCCGGGAGCCAGCACGTCGGTCTTTGCGAAGCCGCACAGCTCAGCAGCAGCCTTCTCGATGCCGTTTGCCTTGTCGTAAGCGGTGTAGGGAGACTGGAAGTAGATCTGGACGGTCTCCTTGCCGGAGAAGGTCTTGCCGGTGTTGGTGACCTTCAGGGTGACGGTGAAGGCATCGTCAGACTCGGTCACGTTGAAGTTGGAGTATGCGAAGGTGGTGTAGCTGTCGCCGTAGCCGAAGGGGTAAGCAACGGTGGTCGCCCAGTTGTAATCGCCAGCCTTGGCGGTACCCATGACGACATCCTCGTAACGGGTCTCGAAGTAACGGTAGCCCAGGTAGATGCCTTCCTGATAGACACTGTACATACCCTGCACGTCAGGACCCTCGGTCAGCAGGTTGTACTCTGCTGCGTTGGGGTAAGCCTGGGTGTAGAAGTTGTACATAGCGGGGTTTGCCATGTTGTCGTACAGATAGGTATCGACCAGAGAGCCGGAGGGGGTGACAGCGCCGGACAGCAGCTGGCCCACACCGTTGATGCCGGTCTGGCCCACGTCGCCGATCCACATAGCAGCGTCGATGCCGTAGTCCTCACCGCAGATCTCGGGGTTGAGGAAGTCCAGCTCGATGGCGTTGGAGCTGTTGATGAGGACGACGATCTTCTTGAAGGTACCGTTGTCCTTCAGAGCCTTCAGGTTCTGGAGCAGCTCGATCTCTTCAGCAGACAGAGCGAGGTAGTTGCCGTCGCCCTCCTGGCCGGAGATCCAGCTGTCGCTGGTGCCATTCTCGCCGCTGGGAAGGTCTGCGCCCTCACCGCCGGAGCGGGAGAGGACCACGATGGCAGCGTCGCCGTACTCAGCAAAGCTGGACTCAGCGCTGGACAGAGCGCTCCAGGGAGCCTCGTTGACAGCGTACTGGGTGTTGGCCTCCAGAGTATCGGAGATGGAAGCGGGGGTCATGCGGCTGTACTTGCTCATCATGGAGTCAGAGCTGTACAGGTCCCACAGGGTCTGGTTGATGGTGATGCCCTGAGCTTCCAGAGCCTGCTTGAGGTTGGGAGCCTTGCTGGTATCGACAGAGCCGGAGCCGGTGCCGCCGTACATCAGGTCCACAGAGCCGTGGCCGAACAGGCTGACCTTAGCGCCGCTGGCCAGAGGCAGGGCATTGTTCTCGTTCTTCAGCAGAGCTGCGCCCTCGGCCTCGACCGTCGCGCACAGTTCGGCCTCGTAAGCCTCGCGCTCCTCATCGGAAGCAAAGCCCTTCTTGAAGTATTCGGTATCGCCGGTATTCTCGCCGTGGATGATCTTATAGGTAGATGCATTCAGAGCGACGTTGAGGGTGGTAGCGTACTGGTTTGCGATGATGTTGCCCACAATGGCAGCGACGGTCAGGATCGCCGTCAGGCCGGTGAGAACAGACCACAGCCGTACTTTCGGTTTGGTGTTTTTCACGGATTCTCCTCCTTTTTTCTATAACAACCGCCGGTCGGCGGAATGTTTCACAAATCAGACCCAGTTTGCACTTTTGGACTTGGTCTTGACCAGCTTGTAGCTGGGGTTCGGGGTGTCCACATGACGGAAGGAAGCGGTGTCGGTGCAGTCACCGGCCACAGCCCTGACTTCGATCTCGCCGGTCAGCGGCACACGGAAGCTGAAGACGTGCTCGCCGGTCTGCTCGCCGGCCTTCTCGCCGTTGACGTAGAGGGCGACGGACTTCTGGTTGGAGTAGACCTTCACTTCCATCTCGCTCTCCGTGCGGTCGGTGAACCGCTTGGAGCAGATGTGGACAAAGTTCTCGTCGCTCCACCATGCCTTGTAGAGGTAGAAGCTGTCCTTCCGGGTCTTCCGGTCGAAGGTGACGAGTCCCTTATGGTTCATGCCCGGCTCGCCGCCCTGGTCGCGGGCGTCGGCTGCAAAGTCGAACATATTCCAGACGTGGGTCGCCCACATCCACTTATGCCGGTCGAAGCAGCGGAGCATGTACTCGTGATACTTTGCCTGATACTCTTCGGTGTGGTCGCCGCGGCGGGGCTTCGAGCTGTGGAGGTTCGGCATACCCTCGGCGCCGTACTCGGAGAAGCCCAGAGGACGGCCCGGGTAGACCAGATGGAAAAAGTCCATCCACAGGTCGTTCAGGAACAGGCCCGGCACATACCAGCCGAGGTAGAGGTTCCAGCTGACGAGGTCGGTGATGTGGGCCACCGGGTTGAAGGGGCCGCACATGGCGTAGCAGGCCAGCGTGGTCAGGCGGGTGGAGTCCATCTTGTGGCACAGGTCGTTCAGCTCGCAGTGATTGTCGAGCATATCGGCCTTGTCCCTGGTGGAGATGGTGATCTCATTGGAGACGCCCCAGCAGACGATGCAGGGGTGGTTGTAGTTCTGGCAGATGAGCTCCTTCATCTGGCTGATGGTGTTGGCGCGGCCATTGGGCAGGTGCTCGGAGATGTAGGGGATCTCAGCCCAGACCACCATGCCGTACCGGTCACAGAGGTCGTAGAAGTACTGGTCGTGCTGGTAGTGGGCCAGACGGACGGTGTTGGCACCCAGCTCCCGGATGAGGGCCATATCCTCGTCGTGCATCTCGCGGGTGATGGCGTTGCCCACACCCTTGCGGTCCTGATGGCGGGAGACGCCGTGGAGCGGATAGGGACGGCCATTGAGGAAGAAGCCGTTCCTGGAGTCCACCGAGAAGGTGCGCAGACCCACGCGGGTGGAAACTTCGTCCACCACGGTGCCGTCGCTGCTCAGGCGGACGACACAGGTGTAGAGGTAGGGGTCCTTCACGCCGTCCCAGAGGTGGGGAGCGTCCAGGTGGAGCTGAGCGTCTGCGCCCTCAGCCCTGGCCACGATGCTGCCGGCTGCGTCCTGCAGCTCGACGGAGACAGCGCCCTCACCTTCCACGATGGTCTCGACCCGGATGTCAGCCTTGCCGTCCTTGAGGGCGGGGGTGATCCTGACGCCGGTGTCGCCGAAGTGGCCCAGAGCGATGTGGTTCCTGCTGACCACCATCAGGCTGATGTCGCGGTAGATGCCGCCGTAGAATGTAAAGTCGGCCTTCTGGGGGTAGATGCGGTCGTTGATGCTGTTGTCCACCTCGACGGTGAGCTGGTTGTCTTTTGTCAGCAGGTCGGAGATATGGACACGGAAGGTGGAGTAGCCGCCGTCGTGGGTGCAGATGTTCCTGCCGTTCAGCAGAACTTTGGCGCTGGAATTGACGCCCTCGAACTGCAGCCAGACTTCCTGCGAAGCTGCGTCGAACGCCGGAGCGGCAAAGGTGGTGCTGTAGGTACAGGTGCCGCGCCAGTAATCGTTGCCGCCGTCCTGGCCGTCTTTTGCGTTCCAAGTGTGGGGCAGCTCCACCAGAGTGGTCTTGCCGTCCGGCCCGGTGAACTGCCAGTCCTGCATGAGCTTGGCGATGCTTCGCATTCGTTTTCCTCCCGTGTATCTGTAGCGTTTTCTCTGTTGTGCGGTCGTTTTTCTGTCTTTCGCTATTATTTTATCAAAGACTTTTTCTTTCGCAAGACCGTTGCGATAATCGGTCGAATGGTGTGGATATTCGGTTTTGCTCTCACAAATCGAAGCTGATATATTTGTGCATCTCTCACAAACAGTTGGATACAACGAGAGTTAAATGAAAGCTTGCGGGACAACAAAAAAAGCCTCTCCCTTTGGGAGAGGTGGCAATGCTTGCATTGACGGAGAGGGCAAGCCTGTTGTAAAAGAGTCTCGATACAGCGATGAGCAAAAGCCTTTGGCAGAGGGAGAGCATCGCTGCGCACTATGCTCATGGGCAGCGGCCTTGCCCTCTCAGGCGCTCACGCGCCAAGACCGGGTTGCGGCTCCCAGCATCCGCCACGCTTCGCTTGCGTCTTGCTGGCCGCTGCCCCAACAGCTCCTCCCTGTTTCCGCCACTGGCGGTGGTCGTCGCCGTTGCTCCCAAAGGGAGAGCCTTTACGAGAGGGCGCTCGGGAAAATGATCTTCACCGCAAAGAACCCGTTCTGGCTCTCTGTGGTCAGGGTACCTTTATACTTCTGAACGATGCGGTTGGTCACTTTGACGGCGTAGTGGGCGGCGCGGGTGTCGGCAACCTCCGCCGGACGGTCGGGGCTGATGACATTCACCACCACGAAGCTCTGCCGGGTGCAGACCAGCAGGTCGATGCAGCGGCGCTCCGGTTCCGGCACCTTCACTGCACTTTCAATGGCGTGGTCGAGCATATTGGCAAAGAGGGCGTAGAGGTCGCTGGCCTCAAAAAAGCTCAGACAGCTGCCGTCCGTCACCGCGTTGAGCTGGATGCGGCGGGACTCGCAGAGCAGGCTCTTTTCCGTGAGCACCACGTCCAGCACCTCATTGCCGGTGTTTCGGCTTGCGTCGTAGAGCTGAGCGGCCTTTTCGGCCTCGTCGATGTGGGCTTTCAGCTCCGGGTCTGCCGGGGCGCTCGACATCTGGCGGAGCGCGGCGATTTGAAGCTTCAGCTCGTGGCAGCGCTTATTGATGATCTGGACGTTCTGCCGCGCCACCTGGTACTGCTCCCGCTGGCGCTCATATAAAAGGTTGAGGGTGTCCATCTCCTTCTGCATGGCCGAGAGCTTGAACACCTCGGTCTGGAAGTAGAGCAGGGTCAGGAAGTAAAACTGCCCGACAAACATCGTCATGACGAGACTGCGATCCAGCGCCACCACCTGCCCGCCGCTCAGCAGCGCAGCCTGGAACATGAAGAGGATCCCGATGAAAAAGGCGCTGGTCAGCTGGCGCGGGCCGATGTTATACGCTCCTTTATAAGACATCTTCCGGGAGAGGGTGGTGCAGATAACAAAATAAAAGAATGCCCCAGCGGCCAGCTGTGCCAGCATGACCGGCAGGCTTCTGAGGTCAAGGGGCGTTCCCCGTCGCTCGAAGAATACTTCCACCAGATGCCAGCACTCGTAAGCGGTCTGGGAGGCCAGCAGGCTCCATACGGCACAGTAGAGCGCACTCTTTTTGTCTATCTCAACGCAGGCGTAGATCATCATGCCCAGCAGGACGAAAAACGCGACATAGAGTGTCAGCAGAGAGAATTGCAGCTCGTGGAGGCTGGTGCTCTGGGCCGCGGGGTCGAGCACATAGGTCAGCCCCAGCAGCGGCAGCAGCATTCCCAGCGCCCGCAGGCGGGCGTGAGGCCGGTGCTTGAGCGGGATGCAGAACGCCACCGCAGCAGTCCACCGCAGCAATGCCCGGAAGATGACATGGCGTGCAAGAAGATTCACAGCACACCTCCGATGTAGGACGCCACCGCCGTCAGGAAAGCCGCACGCTGGCGGCGGCTGATCTCCAGGTGGTCGGTGTTGACATGGACAAAGTCGTTCTCCACAGCCTTTACATATTTCAGGTTGACCAGATAGCACTGGTTGCAGCGGGAGAAATGGTACTGCGCCAGCTGCTTTTCGGCGCTGGCGAGGCTGGCAGTTCACCGGCTTGAGGACATAGTCCAGTGCGTCCACCTCGTAGCCCTTGATAGCGTACTGCGCCATGTTGGTCACGAACACCAGCACGGCGTCTGCGTCCACGGCCCGTATCTTCTCCGCCGCGCCGAAGCCGTCCAGTCCCGGCATCTCCACATCCATAAAGATGATGTCATACCCCGGCTCGTAGTGCTCCGCAATGACGGCCCCATCCTCGATGGGCAGCACCTCGACCTGCAGGCTGTTCTCGGCGGCGTACTGCCGGATGAACCGGCACAGCTCGTCCCGCACTTCCTGCTGGTCTTCGACGACAGCAATTTTCAGCATCCCGCAGTCTCTCCCTTCTCCGTTCCATTCCATTTGCTGCTTTTTATTGAAACATACTTTGGTGCGAAATGCAACGGAGAAGTTCGAAATCGCTTCCTTCCCATCTGCAAAAATCCCCCGGAGTGCTGGTTTCGGCTTTCCGCTTCCATAAAACTCCAGCGTCTTGAACAACCTGTCCGGACTCTTTTGTGCAGATTTATCATCACGTTCAGGAAGCACATCCCTGCGGAAGTCAGAGTCCAAAAACAGCAAAACCGCCCCGGTTTCCGTAACAGGAAGCCGGGGCGGCTCGTTATGCTATTATAAAAGCGTCGGCACTTCCTTTGCCAGCAGATCAGCCAGCTGTGCGTGGCCCTTACGGGTCAGATGCATGAAGTCCACCTGATTGAACTCGCAGTCGGCAGCATTGAGGAAATGGACGTTCTGACGTTCCGCGACGATACGGAACTGCTCGGCCACACCCCTCGACTTTTCCACACAGCCCTCGCCCATGACGGCATCATGGAAGCCATCGCCGATGCGGGGCGGGGCCACGACGAGGATGTTGGGAGCCTTGGTCCCCCAGCAGTCCACGCTCCTGGCCTTGAGGATCAGCCGTTCCATACCCGCGCCGATGCAGGCGGCATTGGCGTTGAACCGCTCTTTGACGTCGTTGGTCCCCAGCATGATGATGAGCAGGTCGATGACTTCATGGCTCTTGAGGAGCGAATAAGCCACGCTCAGAGCGTCCATCGACTCATGGATGGGGTCTACGAAAACGGTCGTCCGGCCCGAAAGGCCCTCTTCCGTCACGAGATAGTCGCTGCCAAGCGCCGTCTGCAGGCGGCAGGTCCAGCGCTCGTCCTCGTTGAAGCGGATGCCGTGGTCGGCACAGTCCGCCGGGTCGGCGCAGTAGCCGTGGGTGTTGGAGTCGCCCAGACAAAGGATATGTTTTTTCATCGTCTCTTCCCCTTTCAAATCTCGCCCCGCGACTGGCGGAAATAGTAAACTGCGCCCACCATGCCGGCGTCGTTGTGGAGCTGGGCGGCGCGGATCTCCAGTCCTTCCGCAAAAGCGGGCATCACAGAGGCACGCACTTTCTTGGCGACGGGGTCTATCAGCAGCTCCTGCTGTGCGCTGACGCCGCCGCCGATGAGGATGAGCTGCGGGTTGAAGATATGTACCATGCCCGCAAGGCCCTGGGCGATCTCATCCGTCCAGTCGTCCAGAAGCGCCAGGATGGTGGGGTCGCCTGCATGGGCCGATTCAAAGATCGCGCGGCCATCCTTCCACTTCGGGTTCCGGGGCTGTGCGCCCCGCACCAGAGCGGTGGTTGCGGCGTACCGCTCCCAGCAGCCCGACGCGCCGCAGGTGCAGAACACGCCATCCAGCGCGTGGGTGCGGAAGTGTCCCAGCTCACCGCCGAGACCCCGCGCACCTTCCAGCAGGCGGCCTCCGGTGAGGATGCCGCCGCCGACGCCGGTCCCCAGCGTGACACCGATGACGTCCGTGTAGCCCTTCGCGCCGCCGACCCAGACTTCACCCAGCGTCATGCAGTTGGCGTCGTTGGCGACAGTGGTCGGCAGGCCGAACTTCGCTTCCAGCTCCGCTTTAATGGGGCTTCCGATGTAGTTGGGCAGGCTGCCGCAGGTCCCGGCCACAATGCCCTTGCGGCTGTCGATCTGCCCGGTGGCAGAAACGCCGATGCCCGCAAGGCCCTGCGGTCCAACAGCCTGCCCCTTGAGGAACTGTTCGGCAGCAGACAGCACCGTGGTGAGGATGGGCGTCTCGTAGTTGTCGAAGCAGACGCTCTGCTCCGTTTTGGAGAGCACACGGCCCTCTTCGTCCACGATGCCCAGCTTGACGGCAGTGCCGCCAATATCAATGGCAAGATACTGTTTCATAGTCGTATCTCCGTATCATTTGTGCATGGCGTTGATAGCACCGGTGAAGCGGGCGGTGATCTCCGCCGGGCGGGTGATGGCACCGCCGACGACGAGGGCGAAAGCTCCGGCTTCCAGCGCCTTGACAGCCTGCTCAGGGTAATGGATATGACCCTCGGCGATGATCTTTGCCGGGCATTCCGCGGCCAGCTTGTGGACAAACTCAAAATCAATATCGTTGATTCCCTGCGTCTCGGGGGTGTAGCCGCGCATGGTGGTGCCCACAAAATCAGCGCCGGCCTCGGCGCAGAGCATGGCGTTCTCGAAATTGTCGCAGTCAGCCATGAGCAGCTGGTCGGGATATTTCGCCTTGATGGCGCGGATGAACTGGGCCGAAGTAGAGCCGTCGGGGCGGAGAGCGGCAGTTCCCTGCACGGCGAGGATGTCCACGCCGCAGGCCACCAGCTCATCCACTTCCTTCATGGTGACGGTGATGTACATGGGGGTGCCGGGGTAATCCTTTTTGATGATGCCGATGACCGGCAGGTCCACCACCTGTTTGATCTGGGTGATGTCGCGGACGGTGTTGGCGCGGATGCCCACGGCTCCGCTCATGGCGGCGGCTTTCGCCATCAGGGGCATGACGCCGCCCTCTTTGGTGTAAAGAGGCTCCGTCTCAAGTGCCTGACAGGAGACGATGAGGCCGCCTTTGATCTGCTCAAACAGTGTTTCTTTCTCCATATCCATCAATCCTCCATCCTGATTTTGATGACCGCTTTGCGCACATGAGCACAGCCGGGGCGTGCCACACCGGGCTTGTGCAGCTCGCCGGGGAAAAACAGGACGAACCGCCCCTCGCCCAGCGTGCCGCTGACGGCATCCGGACTGGTCCTGAAACCAATATCTCCCGTAAACTCCCCTGCCTCTTCGCCGGGCAGAGTCGTATAGCCCCAGCCCTCGCCGCCGGTCAAATCGATTTGAAGGTCAGCGTACTTTTTGTGGTATTCGAGGCGGGTGCTGTCGGGGCTCAAATCGGCCTCCATCACGTTGATGAAGACGTTCTCGCCGTCCACCTCGGTGCGGCCCAGCGGCAGATCGTACAAATCGCGGGCCACATGGTAGGCGGTAAGATAGTCGATGGCGGTGTCAAGGTTCCGGTGAAGCCCGCGATAACGGTTCAGGTGCTCCAGTGCGTCGCAGATCATGTTGATTTTCTCCTAACCAAGTGTTTTTTTAACAGAAGCGCAAAGAGCGCCTGCCCTCTCCCCCTCATTGAGAGACGGAGAGGGGGCGCTTTTTGATTTTTCAGAGCTTTGCGATGGCGGCTTCGATCATGGCCTGTGCTTCGGCGACGATGGGCTCATCTTCCGGGATGAGGCCGGGCATCGGCTCGCGGACGCCGCCCAGTTCAAGGCCGTACATCCGGCGCAGGATCTCCTTCTGCACCGCGTAGAGGTTGCCGTGAGCTTCGCACATCTTATAAATGATGCGGTCGGCGTCGTACTGAATGGCGCGGGCAGCTTCGATCTCGCCCTTGTTGACGTGCTCGTTCATGGCCAGATACAGCTCCGGCATGACGGCATAGGTGCCGCCGATGCCGCCGTCCGCGCCGATGACGCGGCCGGAGACGAACTGCTCATCCGGGCCGTTGAAGACCACGAAATTGCCCTCGCCACGGGCGGCAATGCCGGCATCCTTGAACATCTGGATGTCCTGGGTGGGCATGGAGCTGTTCTTGACGGCAACGACGTTGGGGTTCTTGAGCATCTCGCGCAGCAGGCTCATGGTCAGGCCGGTGCCGGCCAGCTGGGGGATGTTGTAGATGACGAACTCGGTGTTGGGAGCCGCCGCCGACATCTCGTTCCAATACTTGGCGATGGCATACTCCGGCAGATGGAAGTAGATGGGCGGGATCGATGCAATGGCATCCACGCCCACGCTCTCGGCGTGGCGGGCCAGCTCGACGCTGTCGGCGGTGTTGTTGCAGCCGACGTGTGCGATGACGGTCAGTTTGCCTTTGGCTTCACTCATGACGGCTTCCAGCACGGCCTTGCGCTCATCGACGTGCTGATAGATGCACTCACCGGAGGAGCCGCCCACATACACGCCCTTGACGCCCTTTGCGATCAGATGGCGGGTCAGCGCCTTGACGCCCTCGGTGGAGATATTGCCCTCTGCGTCGTAGCAGGCATAGAAGGCCGGGATAACGCCCTGATACTTGGTAATGTCTTTCATTTGTCCATGTCCTTTCTGATGATTCAAGCCCTACACGCTCTCTGTTCGGGAAACGGCAGCAGCGCCCTCTTGCGGTTCCCAGCGTCTGCTTCGGCCCTTGGGCGGGCCTCGCATCCTGCTGACCGCGGCGCCAAAAATTTCTCCCTGTTTCCTAAATCTTCAAGCCCTGCACGCTCTCCGTTCGGGAAACGGCAGCAGCGCCCTCTTGCGGTTCCCAGCGTCCGCTTCGTGCCTTGGTGCGGCACTCGCGTCCTGCTGACCGCGGCGCCAAAAATCCCTCCCTGTTTCCGCCGCAGGCGGCGGTCGGGATTTTAGCCCTTGACAGCACCCATTGCGATGCCCTTGGTGAAGTACTTCTGGAAGATCAGGAAGATGATGATGATCGGCACAGCGGCCAGAGCGGCACCTGCCATGATAAGGCCGAAGTCGGTGCTGTTCTCCGCCTGCAGCTTTGCGATGCCCAGCGAGATCGTCAGGTTGCTGGTGCTGGACAGCATGATGAGCTGCATGAAGTAATCGTTCCAGCTGTTGATGAAGGTAAAGATGGCCAGCGCGCCGATGCCCGGCTTGACCATCGGGAGCACGACGCTGACGAAGGTGCGCGCCTCGCTGGCACCGTCGATACGGGCCGCTTCCAGCATCTCGGTGGGGATGCCCTCACTGAACTGCTTCATCAAAAAGACGCCGAAGGGCCAGCCCACGATGGGGAAAATGACGGCCCAGATGGTATTGTAAAGGTTCAGTGCGCTCATCTCACGCAGCAGCGGGATGAGGATGACCTGCTTGGGCAGGGCCATTGCGCAGACGATGAGGGTGAAGAGCAGCTTGCGGCCGACAAAGCGCTTTTTTGCCAGCGCATAGCCTGCCATTGCGGCGGTGATGCAGGTGAGGATCATGGACATGACGGCCATGAACACGGTGTTGATCATCCAGCGCAGCGCAGCCGGAGCAGTCGGGCCGACGGAGAAATAGATCGGCTCTCCATCCGCGCTGAAAGAGTGGCTGAAGGGCACGGCCAGCTGCCACAGGGGTGCGCTCTTGCCTGCGAAAAGTTTCTGGTAGTTGGTCAGCACCCACTGGCTGGGCCACCACTCGGGGGTCGTGGAGTTGATGGCCGCGCCGGTCTTGAAGGAACCGGTGATGATCCAGTACAGCGGGAACGCGAACAGCACGGCCACGATGCTGATAAGGATGAGGGTCAGTATCATGTAAGCGCTCATCTTTTTCAGCTTGCTGGGGTGACGCTTCAACGGTTTCTGTTTTTTTGCAGTTGCAGTCATTGCCCGGCACCTCCTTTAATGATCCTGACTGCCAAACTTGAACTGGACAGCCGACAGGATGGCGATGATAACAGCCAGCACAACGCCCATTGCGTTGCCGTAACCATAGCGGTAGAGCTTGAATGCAGTGTAGTAGATGTAGTACATGATGGTATCGGTGCTGTGGTTGGGGCCGCCGGAGGTCAGCAGCTGGATCAGTGCGAAGCACTGGAAGGAGTTGATGGTCGTGATGACCAGGATGTACAGGGTAGTGGGCATGATGGCGGGCCACTTGATGCGCCAGAAGCACTGGAAATCGGTGGCACCGTCCACTTCAGCGGCTTCCACGATGGACTGGTCTACGTTGCCCAGTGCGGAAACGTACAGCACGATGGGCTGGCCGACAGAAGTAGTCAGCAGGATGAGGATGATGCAGCCCAGAGCGTATTTTTCATCGCCCAGCCAGTTGATGTTCTTGTCGATGAGGCCCACGGCCTTGCCCAGATAGTTGAAGATGCCGTAGTAGTTGTTGTACATCCACTTCCACACGACGGTGACAGCCACCGAGCCGGTGACCACCGGCAGGTAGAACACGCAGCGGAAGAGGCTGGTGGTCCACTCGGGCAAATCGACGATGGCCGAGCTGACCCACAGCGAGAACGCACAGGTCACAGGCACCGAGACGACCACGATGATGAAGGTGTTGCGCAAAGCGCCGATGAAGATGGGGTCTGCGAACAGCTCTGCGTAGTTGGCAAAACCCACAAAGATGTCGGCACGGTTCATGGTCGAGTCAAAAAAGCTCGTGACCACGCAGAGTATCATGGGGTAAATGACGAAGCCGAGAAAAAAGATGAGGCTGGGCAGAAGGAACAGGTAGGAAGCGATGGTCTCCTGCCGAACCAGTGCGCTGCTGCGCTTCGGCTCTTTGATGCTTGCAGTCTTTGCAGCCAAAGAAATCACCAGACCTTTCGTTCGGATTGGGTGCTTGTCTCACACAAAAAGCCCCTCCCTCGCCGGGATGTTCGAGGGAGGGGCAGTCATTACTTATTTGCCCTCAGGCGGAAAAGCTCAGGCTTCGGCGGCTGCGTTGGCGTTCTGGACAAAGGTTGCAACGGAAGTGGCAACGTCTTCGCCGGTGCCTACACGCTGGAGCATGTTCCACCACTCGGTGCGGGCAGTTGCCCAGCCCGGAGTGATCTGGTAGTAGTCGCCCAGATAGGCCATGAACTTGGTGTACTCGCTCATGATGGCGTTGTCGGCGTAGATGTCGCCCACGCTGGCGCGGACCGGGAAGTAGGTGGAAGCCAGGACGCTGTCCTTCACCTGGTCAGGGTCAGCAGCGATGAACTCGATGAAGGTCTTGGCTGCCTTGACCTTGGCCTCATCGCCATTATCGAAGACGCCAAAGCCCCAGATGCCGCCGCAGAGCTTCGGGTCGCCGCTTGCAGTCGGGAATGCCATGGGCATGATCTCGTCGCCATCGTTGGTCAGGCCGGCGTCGTTGTTGTCGCTGTTGAGCTGCTGGGCAATGTTCCAGCAGAAAGCCATCTGCAGGGTGCCGTTGCGGAACAGGGTGATCTCGTCGCCGCCTGCGATGGAAGCGTCGAAGTTGATGCCATCGGTGTCGTACAGGGTCTGGATGGCCTTGATGTTCTCGGCAGAGTCTGCAGTGTACTTGGTGTGAGCGTCGTCGGTGAAGGTGCCGCCGTACATATTATTGATAATAGCACGGGTACCCTGGTCGCCGCCCTGACCGCCGCAGTAGATGGCTGCCACATTCTCGTAGCCGCCCTTGTACAGAGCGTCAACGGTGTTCAGGAAGCCTTCGGTGCTCCAGGTGTGCTTATCGGTGTCGAGATACTTGTCAGCGCCCACTTCCTTGACCTTGGTCATGTTGACGGCCATGCAGTGTGCGGTCATGCACAGGGGGTACTCGTAGTAGTCACCCTTGTCGTTGTGGCAGGCGGAGTTGACGGACTCGTAAATGTCCTTCTTGGCGTCGTCGGTCCACAAATCGTTCAGCGGAGCCATGACACCCTTTGCGCCCCAGTTGGCCACCAGACGCTCGGGACCTTCCATGATAAGGTCGGGTGCGCTGCCGCCCTCGATGGCGGTGTTCACCTGGTCATCGCCGTTGGTGTAGTCGAGATACTCAACGGCCACTTTAATGTCAGGATACTTTGCGTTGAAGCTGGCGATGAGCTCCTGCACGGTCTCGTCCTTGCCCCAGCCGCCGATGGGGTATGTCCACAGCTTGATGCTTGCGCCGGATGCAGAGCCGGAAGCGGCAGTGGAAGCAGCAGTAGAAGCTGCCGTGCTGGTAGAAGCGGACTTGCCGCCGCAGGCAGCCAGCGCACCCGCTGCGCTCATAATACCAACGGCCTTCAAGAAGGAGCGACGAGAAATAGCATTCTTCATAATAAGTTCTCCTTACCTATCATCATATCGGCGGTCCTTCATCCCTGACCGCTCTTGTTGGCCTTATTATAGAAAACTTCTTTCATTTTGTCCATCGGTCGCATACACAATTTTCAGAAAGTTTTCTTGTATATTCCGCACAAATATCTGGGATACCAGCCAGATTTTGGCCACTTTCACTAGTTTTGCCGCAAGTTGTAGCCGTTTTGTAATCATTTCTGCGCCGTTTGTCATTTTCGGTTTGAAAATCATTTTCGTTCTCCTTGCCGCAATTTTGAAATTTATTTTCATTAAAGAGTCCTACTTTTCCCCGATTTTTAGATGCTCTGCACAGCTTTTTCTTCAGAATTATGGCGAAAGGCACACTTGTCAAGCGGCCAAACTTCTTTTATACTTTTTTATAAAGATGCCCCTTCCCTGTGCAGCGGAAGGGGCAAAAGAAGGTATAAGAAATAGTGCGGGCATTGCGGCCCGCTCGAAGGAGCTTGACCATGGGTACAAATTTTTGGGAATTGCTGCATCAACGACAGGACCAGCTGACCAGATCCGGCCACGCGGTCGCCGACTACCTGCTGCAGCATGCGGACGAAGCGCAGTATCTCTCCATTTCCTCGCTGGCCCGGGAGTGCAACGTCGCCGAGGCGACCGTGTTCCGGTTCTGCCGGGCTTTGGGGTTCGACGGCTACCATGAGATGCGCATTGCGCTGGCGCAGGCCAACGCCACCGGCACACCCTCCAGCCAGAGGGAGCTGCAGCCCGGTGCCACCACCGCAGAACTTTGCGAGCACGCATACGCCCGTTTCCTCACCGCCATCAACGGCACCCAGAACGCCCTCTCTACCGAGGCCGTGGACGAGGCCGTACACCTGATGCAGGAGGCCAGGCAGGTGTTCTGCCTCGGACAGGGCGGCAGTATGCTCCTGGCAAACGACATCTGCGCCCGCTTCGCCAGCCTTTCCACCAAGTTCCGCACCGCAGGCGACAGCCATTTACAGCTGCTGACTGCCAGTCTGATGAACGAGGCCGACGTTGTGCTCTTCGTCTCCTACTCCGGCGCGACCCGCGACATGATGGAGACCCTGCGCACCGCCAAGGCCGCCGGGGCAAAGATCATCCTCCTGACCCATTACGAGGACTCCCCCGGCGCATTGCTCGCAGATGTCGTCCTTCTCTGCGGCGCACAGGAAAGCCCGCTGGACTCCGGCAGCATCCCCATCAAGGCAGCATTCCTCTATGTAGGCGAAGTTCTGGTGCTGCGGTATATGCTGGATGACCCTGCCCACAGCAACACCGCGCAGGACCTCACCAGCGAGGCTCTGACCGTGAAAATGCTGTAAAAAGTTCTTTTCCATGTACTGTTAAAACTGCCCGGAACGACCTTTTCCTATCGTTCCGGGCAGTTTTTTGTGTTATGCAATAAAAATGACAGCAGCACGCCCGTTGACTCATCTGATCCAAGGCATTATAATCGAAGTATGGCAAAGTTTGTCGAAGAGCAGGAGCGAAAAAAATATGGATCATCGTCACCGCGATCGCACCTACAAAAAGAGCCGCTTTCAGCAGGAGCTGGAGCAGAGCGTCTCCCGTAAGCTGATCTCAAGCCTGCTGCTGGGATGTCTTTTGTTCTGCATTGCGATCGCTGTCGTGAATGCTCTCAACCAGAACGCCCGGCGGGAAGATCATCTGGAGAGTGTCGCCTCCACCTTCCATGAGGTGTACAATAACACGTCAGCCTTTCTGCTGGACGCCGGACACACCGAGCTGTTCCTCTCCGAGCTGCGGAAGGATCAGGACAACCTGCGTTATCTTATCAGCCATTACAACGTCTCGGCTCTTGTGGAGATACAGCTCATCCTTACCGACTCCAAGGGAAATGTTCGGTTCACGACCTTTTCGGAGGGAGAGATGAATCTCCACCGGCAGGAATTCAACTGCATCGCCGTGGACAACGCCTGCCATCTTATGCGGGCCGTCTACACCACGGTCTACCACTTCCGAGCCAACAGCTCAGAATACGTTATGATCCATCCGCTCTACCGGGATGGCGAATATCAGGGTGCTGCGGCAGTTTATCTGAATGAGAACGACTGGACAAAACTGTTCAGCCAGTACCAGTACGACGCCATCCTCACCAAACCCAACGGTGATGTCATCGCCTGTTCAAACTCCTCCTTCCTCTCCCAGAAGAACGCCAACAAGTATCTGCCCGCCGATGCGGCGCAGTATGTGCGGGTGAACGGGAACCGCTATCTGCGCAGCAGCCGCTCGCTGGAAAACGGCACGGTGTTGGCTTACTCCTTCATCTACTCGCCCACGAATTACAGTTATCTCTTCGTGGGTCTGCTCCTGATCGTACTGCTGGGACTGAGCTGGGCAGCAATGTTCGCCCGTATCATGCACGCTATGACCGAGCAGATGGTAAAGTCGGTGGACACCCTCGTGCGGGAGATCCGCATCATCCGCAAGGAGGACCCTGATCACATCATCGAGATCGACACCGGCGATGAGATCGAGGAGATCGCCCGTCAGGTCAACAAGATGGTCCGCAGCATTCAGGAGCTGAGCCAGCGCAACATCGCTCTTGCCGAAGTGAACAACCGGATGGAGATGCAGAATCTTCAGGCGCAGATCAATCCCCACTTTATTTATAATACGCTGGACAATATCCGCTATCTTATCCCGACAGACCCCCAGCGAGCCCAGCAGCTGATTGGGCGGTTTATCGGCATCCTGCGCTACAGCATCAACAACACAAAGCACAATGTCCCTGTTAAAGATGATCTGAAATATCTGCAGGATTACCTTGTGATCCAGTCCACCCGCTTCGGTGCGAATTTCTCCTACGAGATCGACATCGACGACGCCTGCATGGAGTTCATCATCCCGAAGCTGCTTTTACAGCCCTTGCTGGAAAACAGCATCAAATATGGATTCCAGAAGAAGCCATGCATCCATATAAGGGTACGGGGCTGGCTGGGGGAGGATGCGCTCTATTTCACGGTAGAGGACAACGGCGGAGGCGTGGACGAGACAATGCTGGAACAGCTGCGAGACATCCTGCGCTCGGATGAAGTGAACATCGAGCACAATGGTCTGCAGAACATCAACCGTCGCATCTGGCTGGGCTACGGCGGTGACAGCGGACTGACCATCGACAGCACCGAGGGCGAAGGCTTCACGGTGAAACTCAAGCTCCGGCTGGGAGGAATGTAAACCATGTATCGCGTTCTGCTTGTAGAAGATGAAGAGATCATCCGCAAGGGCATTCGCTACTCGGTACCGTGGGAGGAGTGCGGCTGCTCGGTGGTGGGCGAGGCAGAGAATGGGGCAGCAGGTGAAGAAAAAATCGCTGAACTGCAGCCTGACATCGTCATTACCGACATTACCATGCCGGTAAAAAACGGTCTTGAGATGATCGCCGACACCCGGGAGAAATTCAACTATATCGCCATCATCCTGACAGGCTACTCGGAGTTTGAGTACGCCCAGCAGGCTATCCGGAACGGCGTATCGGATTATCTGCTCAAACCTCTCGACATGGACGAGATGCGTACTGCGCTGGAGAAGGCTGTCCGCCTTGCGGGGGATAACCAGTACCTCCAACAGCGGGAGGACGAGGCAGAGGCCGTCCGCAGCCGGACAGCTCTGCCGCCATTAAGCGAAGATAAGGTCACTGACCCGCTGGTGCTGCGCATCGTAGCCTATCTGAAAGAGAATTACCGGAGCAAGATAACACTTGCTGACCTTCAGGAACAGTTCCACTACTCGGAACGGTACATCAACCAGAAGTTTCAGAAAGAGCTTGGCACAACGGTCATTGACTACCTCAACCGCTGCCGTATTCAGAACGCTCTGGAACTCATCCGGAAGGGAAAACTGCCCATCTCCCAAATCGGCTGGGAGTGCGGCATTGGTGAGTATAAATATTTTAACCACGTTTTCAAAAAATACATAGGCTGCTCGGTGCGGGAGTACCAGAACACCTTGAAATAAGTGTCTATGAAAAAATACCGAACAGCCGCTGTTCGGTATTTTTTCCATTTGTTCTGCAATTTGAGTATTATTTTTGTGCTAGAAGCATTAAAATGGGACTATCGAAAGGTTTCAGGTAAAAAATGGAGGTTTTTACTATGAAAAAGATTTCTCGTCGTTCGTTCCTGATGGCTACCGGTGTTATCGCAGCTTCTGCTGCTCTGAGCGCTTGCGGCGGCTCCTCCGCCAGCACCTCTTCTGCCGGTTCTACCGCTGCTTCCACTGCCGCTTCTGGTTCTGCTGCACAGGGCGGCGGCGACCTCGTGATCTACTCGCCCAACTCTGAGGGCCTGCTGAACGCCACCATTCCTCTGTTTGAGGAGAAATACGGCGTCAATGTCGAGCTGATTCAGGCCGGCACCGGCGAACTGGTCAAGCGTATCCAGTCCGAAAAGAACGATCCCTACGCAGATGTCCTGTTCGGCGGCTCCTGGTCGCAGATGTACACCAACGAGGACCTGTGGGAGCCGTATGTTTCCGCCAACGATGCAAACGTCATCGACGCCTACAAGAACAAGTGCGGCTTCATCACCGGCAACGTGCTGGACGGCAGCGTCCTCATCGTCAACACCGACCTCATCGGTGACATCAAGATCGAGGGCTACGAGGATCTGCTGAACCCGGCTCTGAAGGGCAAAATCGCCACTGCCGACCCCGCCAACTCCTCTTCCGCTTTCGCACACCTGACCAATATGCTGCTTGCAATGGGCGGCTACGAGGACGATAAGGCATGGCAGTACGTCCACGACCTGTTTGAGAATGTGGACGGCAAGATCTGCGAAAGCTCCAGCGGCGTTTACAAGGGAGTTGCCGATGGCGAGTATGTGGTGGGTCTGTCCTATGAGGATCCCTGTGCTCAGCTGGTTCTGGACGGCGCACCTGTCAAGATCGTTTACATGAAGGAAGGTACTGTCTTCCTTCCTGCTTCTGCCACCATCATCAAGGGCGCAAAGAACATGGACAATGCCAAGCTGTTCATTGACTTCATCCTGAGCGAGGAAGTCCAGAACATCTGGGGCAGCACCCTGACCAACCGTCCTGTTATGAAGGACGCTGCCACCAACGATGCCATGACCCCGATGGCAGACATCAATGTCATTGAAGAGGACATTCCCTACGTCAGCGCCCACAAGTCGGAGCTGGTGGACAAGTACACTGAGATCTTCACCGATCTGCAGAGCAAGTAATTCAAAGGGCAGCAGGAGGCTAGTATGAGCAGAATATCAGTCAAAGACGCAGTAAAGCGCTACGGGAATAATACGGTCATCCCGGACCTGAATCTGGAGATCGGAGATGGTGAGCTGTTCACCCTGCTGGGTCCCTCCGGCTGCGGCAAGACCACCCTTCTCCGTATGATCGCAGGCTTCAACTCCATTGAGGGCGGCGACATCTTCTTCAACGAGAAGCGCATCAACGATATGGACCCCAGCAAGCGCAACATCGGCATGGTGTTCCAGAACTATGCCATCTTCCCGAACCTCTCCGTCCGGGACAATGTGGCATTCGGTCTGAAAAACCGCAAGGTGGACAAGGCCGAGATCAAGAAGCGGACGGATGAGTTTCTGAACCTGATGCAGATCATGCAGTATGCCGACCGTATGCCCAACCAGCTTTCCGGCGGTCAGCAGCAGCGTATCGCACTGGCTCGCGCACTGGTTATCTCGCCGGATGTGCTGCTGATGGACGAGCCGCTTTCCAATCTGGACGCAAAGCTCCGTGTCGAGATGCGCAGCGTCATCCGCCACACCCAGAAGAGCGTTGGCATCACCACCGTGTATGTCACCCACGATCAGGAAGAGGCAATGGCCATCAGCGACCGTATCGCCGTTATGAAGGACGGCGTCATCCAGCACGTTGGCACTCCCCGCGACATCTACCAGCGCCCGAAGAATGTCTTCGTTGCCACCTTTATCGGTCGCACCAACATCGTGAATGCCCACGTCAAGGACGGCATCATCACCTTTGCCGACGGCTACCATGAGCACATCGACGCTCTGGACAAGGCTGCCGAGCAGGATGTGCGCTGTTCCATCCGCCCGGAGGAGTTCATTATCTGCAAGGACGGCACCGATGGCATCCACGGCACCGTGCAGGAATGCACCTACCTCGGTCTCAACACCCACTACACCATTGACACCGATCAGGGCGACTCGGTGGAGATCGTAGAGGAGTCCTCCATTGGCGAGGGCCTCAAGAAGGGCGAGAAGGTGCTGCTGAAGGTCAAGAAAGAGAAGATCAACGTCTTTACCAAGGACGGCGGTACCAATCTCATCAGGAGCGACGCTTATGAAAAACAATAATAAGTTCCGTCTTGATGTCTGGGGAGCCATTACGCTGGGGACCATCGCACTCTATGCACTGTTCCTGCTTTACCCGATGGCATACCTGATCCGCCAGTCTGTGCTGGACCCCGACACCGGCGGTTTCACGCTGGCTTATTTCACGAAGTTCTTTTCCAAGAGCTACTATTTCGATACCCTGATCAACAGCTTCAAGGTGTCCATCACAGCGACGGTGCTCTCCATCGCCATTGGCACCCCACTGGCATACCTGTTCACGATCTTTAAGATCAAGGGCAAGTCGGTGCTGAATATCCTCATTGTGGTGGCATCTATGTCGGCTCCCTTCATCGGTGCCTACTCATGGATTCTGCTGCTGGGTCGCAGCGGTGTCATCACCGCCTTCTTCAAAAACCTCGGCATCGCCATCCCGGACATCTACGGCTTCGGCGGCATCGTGCTGGTCATGACGCTCCAGCTGTTCCCGCTGGTGTTCCTCTACGCCAAGGGTGCATTGAAGAATATCGACAACTCCCTCATCGAGGCAGCTGAGAACCTCGGATGCTCTGGCATTGTCTGCTTCTTCAAAGTGGTCGTGCCCCTGATCATGCCCACCCTGCTGGCTGCAGCTCTGCTGGTGTTCATGCGATCCTTTGCAGACTTCGGCACCCCGATGCTGATCGGTGAGGGCTACCGTACCTTCCCTGTTGTCCTTTACACTGAGTTCATCAACGAGGTGGGCGGCAGCGACGGCTTTGCAGCCGCTATCGCCGTCATCGCTATCGTCGTCACCACGCTGGTGTTCCTCGTCCAGAAGTACGTTTCCAACAAGAACGCCTTCGCTCTGAACAGTATGCACCCCGTGGAGGAGCGGGAGGCTCGCAAGGGCATCAACGCTCTGGTGCATCTGGTCGTCTACCTTGTAGTGGGCATCGCCATCATGCCGCAGGCCTACGTCATCTACACCTCGTTCAAGAACACGCAGGGTAAGATCTTTGTGGACGGCTACTCGCTGCAGAGCTACCAGACCGCCATCGGCAAGCTGGGTCGCAGCATCCAGAACACCATCATCATCCCCCTGCTGGCACTGGTCGTCATCGTGCTGCTGGCTGTTCTCATCGCTTATCTGGTGGTGCGCCGCCGCAATGCCCTGACCAACGTGGTGGACATCCTCTCGATGATCCCCTACATCGTGCCCGGCACGGTCCTTGGCATTGCGCTGCTCATCGGCTTCAATAAGCCCCCGCTCCTCATCAGCGGCACCATGCTCATCATGGTAGTAGCCCTCATCATCCGGCGTCTGCCCTATACCATCCGCTCGTCGGTGGCTATCCTGCAGCAGATCCCCATGAGCATTGAGGAAGCTGCCATCTCGCTGGGCGCTTCCAAGATGAAGGCATTCTTCCGCATCACGGTTCCCATGATGGCTTCCGGCATCATCTCTGGTGCTATCCTGAGCTGGGTCACCATGATCAGTGAACTGTCCACCGCAATCATCCTGTATACCGGCAAGACCAAGACCCTGACAGTCGCAATCTATACCGAGGTCATCCGCGGCAACTACGGCACTGCAGCCGCATTGTCCACCATCATGACCATCCTGACCGTCATTTCCTTGCTGGCCTTCAGCAAACTCAACGGCGGAAAGGATATCAGCCTTTAAGTGATCCCCCGTTCTCCTTCGATCACTGAGTTTCCAAACCGGGTTGTTGCTCAGCAATGCAAATAGCCCCCAACAGAAAAATGAGACAGGCTTCCCGAAAGGTGGGTCGCCTGTCTCATTTTTGTTGTAAGTTGGACGCTTGGAGATTTTAGACCTCTGCGATCCCGTCCATTCCTTCGCTTGTGAAGATCTGCGATGCTTTTCAGATCACGCTTTCCGAGTTTTTTGCAAAGGCAGAGGGAAGTGAATCTAAAAGGTCACGGCATCCGCAGTATCCGTAACCTGTTCAACGTCCGGGTTGGCAAATCCGCGGCGGATGCGGTCTACGGCTTCTTCCCAGCTCATTCCTTCCGGCAAAGGCAGCTGGCCTCTGTCATGCTCCGGGCCATAGACTTTTTTATAGACATCATCCCGGAAACCAAAATAGATCACTGCGGCAATTAGAAGCCCCAAAAGAACGGATACCGCTCCGGCGCCGGTTGCAATACCTGTCACCACGCCCACAACGAACCCCAGCAGCAGCCAGATCTTTAAGGCATCCAGCGCAATGCTTCTGCGGGCAGATGCGGTAAACAGCGGATGAAAGCCGCTCAGATTTTTGGATTTTCCTTTGGCTTTTTAGCTTCTGCACTGCCATCATAGATTTCAAATCGTTCTTTCATGGTTTTTCTTCCCATCTCAATGGATGCATAATTCCGTTCGGAATGATTCCAATGAATCATTTTGATGCTTTTATTATAAAGCGTTGATCGGACACCAATATTGTCCATCCGGCAAACTTCCATTCGGATTTTTCTATATAGCCTTACATAGAAAAACCGCTCCGGCTTCCTGCTATGGAAACCGGGGCAGTTCGTTCCGTTTATTGATGCTCTTTCAGGCGCTCAACACCGATCAACTGGCATTCAGTTTTTGAAGTTTTAGTCATATCTGTATTTAGAGGACTTTCCGTACACTTTTCGGAGCGATTTTTTCAGGCTGACCACCATTTCTTTGATGATCTTTGCCTCATCGGCAGAGCAATCTGCAAGCTGTTCGCTCATCCAGCTGTCGAACACCGGCTTTGCTTTTTTGATCTCGATGCAGAGCAGCTCATCCGCGGAGCAGTCCAGTGCGTTGATGATGTCGATGAGCGTTTTCAGGCTGGGCACGGAGTTGCCTGTTTCGATATGGCTGATGTGCGTGACCACCACGCCGACCTCATTGGCCAGCTGCTCCTGCGTCATGCCTTTTGCAAGGCGGCAGGCACGGATGCGTTTTCCGATGTCGGCATAGTCCACCATAGTACAAGTACCCTCCGTTCAGTGAAGTGATACTTGTATTGTATGTGCAATCGACCGTGATTGTAATAACCTGAAAGTGCAGTAGACTCAAAAAGCAATTCAAAACAGCTGATTTTTCAAGGCATAAGGTTTATAATGAGCAGCGCCACTACCCCCAGAAAATTCACGATTCCAAAGGAGAGGGATACTCCCAGCAGCACCTTATATTTTTGCATTGCCGTTTCCGTCAGGTCACTTTTTCCAGTTTCCATTTCTGTTTGAAGGTTCTGTTGGTACTGGGTCAGCTGTGTGCTGCTGCTCGCCGCATTTTCCGTCAGCTGCTGCACGATCACTGCCAGTTGCTCCAACACTTTTTCCTCATCAGCATCAACCTGTTGAGAAAGCGCGTCCAGCTTTTGTTCCGCGCCGACAAATCCTTTTTCTATTACATCGCGCGATTTTTCATCTTGTTTTTCCAGCTTTTCACCAAACTGCCGGAAATTATCGTCCATCTTTTCTTCTGTTCTGGCAAAGCCCTTTTCTATCGTCTCATACGAGTTTTCCCCCTGCCTTCTCAGCTCTCCCTGTATTATTTTCTTTGCTGTTTCGATTTCTTGCTGAGTTTTCTCCATTTCTTGCAGCAGAGTCTGATTTGCCTGAGCCGCGGCTTCGTTGTCCGTTTGCATCTGCTCCGTGATGGTGTTTCTGGCAGCAGTCACGCCTCGAGTGATACTATTTTGCAGCGTTTCCAGCTCATCCATGATTGCCGTTTTTGAAGCATCAGTCTCCTCTTTTACCGTTTTTTTCACGCTGCTATCTGTTAGTGTCACAGCCCGTTTGACGGTTCCCAGCTCCTCTTTCACAGCTTCAAACTGGCCGTTTTCATCGGATGCGGCCTTTTCCAGCTTCGTCTGCAATTCCTCCGTCAGCGGCTGCACAACGTAGCCCTGAAATAGAGCGCCCACCTCACCTCTTGTTTTGTTGTCTATCGTCTTATGATTTATGTCCATCACTCGTTCTCCTCAAATTCTCAAAGTCTTGTTCCGTCAGTGCCAGCAGCAAAAACAGTTTCATTTTTTCTTCTCCTGAAACACTCTGCTCCATCTGTGCCACGATCTCATCGCGCTGCTGTAAATAATGTCTTTGTGCCACTTTCAGATAGCGTTCCAATCTTTTGCTATCCTCTTGTCGAATCATCTCAATGGCAGCTTTCTGCTTTTTCAGCGCTTCCAGCTGCATCTTGGGCGCAATTTGTTCATCCAATGATTTATCACGAATCGATTTTTTCTTATTATATAAATTCATCTGCTCCCTTTTCAGGTTCTTCAAATTGCTGAGTTCTGTTTCGATTTCGGCGCACCATTTATCACAGCAACCACTTTGCAGCATCTTTTGAGCGTTTACTGCCATTTCGCAGTTAAACCTTTCCAAATCTGTACATTTCACCTTCAGAAAAATTCCGCCCGGATAATACTTTGGATAATATGTTATCCGCGACTGTTCCAAAATTTCCAGTATTGGCAAATCGGTTTTGGCTGGCTCCGCCAGCTCAGCCTGAGCAAATGTTTCACAGACCGTCTTCCAGTACAAGTCAACTTCTTCTTTCAGTCCTCTCAATACCGCTGCCAGCACCTTTCGGTCTGCGAGTGCTTCTTTTTCACTGCATCGTTGGTCTTTCAGATACCGTCCATCCGATTTATCCCGGTACAGCTGTTCCTGATTTATCGTATCCTCTGCAATCGAGTTGAGTTTATCGCCTGCGCTCCTGAAGTTTGCAGTCTGATCCTCCAGCTGACTTTTGGCCCATTCCAACTTTTTGATTTTTCGGTCCAGCGTACTGATCATATCGTCTTTTTCGAGTTCTTTGCAATCATCCCTTGCTTTTCGAAATCGCTCATCTGCACGCCGGATCTCCCCTTCTTTTTCCCCGATCTTCCGTTCCGTCTCTTCCAGCCGGTCACTTTCGTAAGAAGCTACCCGGCTTTTCAAATCTTCGACGGCTGCTCGGAACCGCTGTCCCTCCCGAGCTGTAATGGACGTTCTCAACGCTTGCAGCGTACTTTCCACGGTTTCTTTCACTTCCGCCGCATCTTCTTCGTCCAGGCTTTTCTGCATCGTATCCAGCGACTGCCCTAAATCTACTGGAAACAGCTCCATCTGTGTATTCTCGCCCAGTACGCTCTTCAGCGTCCGGGCATAAATTTCGTCGATATACTCATGAAAATCCTTTTCACGGGCAGCACGCTTCGTCCTGAAGTAACTGCGGATGTTCTCTGCACTGTAGGAGCCTGTGCTAACGACTATAAAGCGCTCCGGTCGATTTTGCCACGAAACTTTTCCGGGCAGTTCCATCGACCCCAGCGACTGAATATCCGCCGCATTGCACGCTACGATGCAGACCTGCGAAAACGGGAGATATGCGTTTATCAGGTTTTCCACATGAGGCCTTTCCCTGTCATTCGCACTCTGCACACCCGGCATATCAATAATGCGAATTGAACCGACTTCGGACTCTTCCATAAAAAAACTCTGCGGAATATCGATGAACAAGATCTCGTCCGTAGAAGTTCTCTGGCCGCTTTCCACGTCCTGCCGTACCTGCTGCAAAGCTCTGACCATCTCTTTCGCATCGTAATATTTCTTTTCCGGCGTCGGTTCGTCGAGCTTTGCAAAGGCCAGTGCATACTTATCCGTCGCCGACTTTGCATAAATGATCGCGGTCACTGTAGAGGAATTACCCTGCGGTGAGCCTGCACGCAGAGTGTTATAGACGTCATTGAAGTTTTCATCCCGGATGCCAATCATCTTCAAAATCAGCGTTGACTTTCCGATTTGTGACTTCCCGCATATCATGACGAGATACGTCTCATTTTCATCCTGATATTTCAAAAAGCGGTTGTCCTTTGTGGCTGTCAGGTCATCCTTTAACTCATTGAACGCCTTTTCCTGCCAGTCTGAGCGTCTCTGAAAAAGCTGGCCGCAGTTTATGTCTTCTATCATAAGAAGTTTTCCTCCAGTTTTTCTGTACACCGGTCTGCCAACTCGTCCAGCAAATCTCTGGCTGCATTAATTTGCTTTTTGACATTGTAGATCTGCTGCGTTTTCCGGCTGCTGGAGTCCGTATCGATCAGATTTTCTTCCAGTCTCCCCCGAATCATCGCCATCTTCGCCTTATAATCTTCTACGGCGTCTTCTTCCAACTTATCATAAATCGTATCCAGTGCTACTCTGGCACGGCCATAATCATCACACTGTATCCTCGTAATGTCACGTCCAATGGCAATGGCCGCACCAGCCGCAAGCGCTCCTCCTGCAACCGTTGCCACAACGCCTACACTGACGCCAAAAGAACTCGCAATTTGCGGAATCAGATTGAGCTGTGCATCGCCGATCAGATCCATACCTGTCATACCCGCAAGACCGACCGAAAATTTCTGCACCGAACTAGACTGCTGATAATTGTTGTACAACATTTCACTCGTTTTTCTTTGTTCCTCTGTGATCTCGCCGCCCGCCTCTTTGCTCGTACGACCTGCATCATGCAGTCCGGCCGCTACTGCGCCAACACCAAGAACAAAATCGCTTGCACTCTTTGCACTTTGTTCCACGTCTTCCCACGAAATCTGGCCTTCGCAGGGTTTATATTCCTCAGCACCAATATCTTTTGCCATTGCATCATAGCACGACATACTGTAATAATACGTGCCAATTTCGACAAGCGAGGCCATCAACCGACGGCTTGAAACATTTTCAGGCACAAAATTCGGCTCATTTTTACCGCTCGGCTTTTGAAGCAGGCTATAGAGCGACTGCGGCACCTCTAAATTTTGCTTATCATCAGTCAAATGGCGCTCTTCATCCATTGACAGCAGCTTGGGCAGCGATGCATTCTGCGGATCTTCCAACGTCCGAAGAGATTTCTTCAGTGCCTCCATCCTGCACCGTTCTGGCACCAGGACGCGTTTGCAAGTATAACCCTCTTCATGTTCATATTCATACAGCGAATCTTTTACGATTTGCTCCGCCGCTTCCATATCTGCTTTGCTCACACCCAGAATCGCTTTGCGAAGGCTATGAAGTTTTCCGTTTCGCTCATCGAATTTGTGGCTCAGCATATCTCGGCTCTTCTTTGCGCCCTTCCCATACTCCTCTTTCAGTTTTGTCTGATACTGCTTGACTTGGTTGGCCAGTGCCTCATCAAACTGCCGCAGAAATTTATCATTCGCGTGGCTGACAATATCTCCGTCATCTGTTGTTTCCAGAATTTCTTCGATCTCACTGAGTTTTCCCCGGATAACATCTATTTCATCCTTCAGATAATCGATGTTATTTTCCTGCGACTGCATGCTTGTACAGCCGTATAGCTTGATTGCATTGTCCAGCTGCCGAATCCACTCTTCGTTCATTTCCGGCTCAGCATATGCACCTGTGCAGACTACTTGATTTTCATTTTCAATTTTCATCTCCTGCATAAAAGTCTCTCGAACTGCCGCGTTCCCATCCACAGCACTATCCGAACGGGTAATTGCGTAGATGATGTGTGCTCCAAATTTTTCCGCAAGCTCTTTCAGGTGGCGATAATTATCCTGCTGAGAAAGCAGTCTCCCATCAAACGCAAATATTGCCGCATCGGAAGAGCTGATAGCAAAGTCCACCAGAGTTTCCCGGTAACTTTTCCGTGCCTCAAAACCAGGCAGCAGGACAAACGAGGTCTTTTCGTTTCCTCCATGTTTATGAGGGACCCGCAATTCCAGATACAGCGTTGCTGCATCCCTACCCTTGGAAGCATTCCGAAATTCTTCCGGCGACATTTCTAATTCCTGCTGATGATATTCTTCATTTTTGTCCTTCATGATCCGAATTGCGTACAATTCCGGCTTTTTGTCAGCCGGCATATCCTCTTTTTCGGTAATGAATACCGGTATCTCTTCACCGCGTTCCAGAGAAATATTCAAGCAGTCATCATCCAGCCCATAGAAGTGCTTCATCAGAGTCGTTTTGCCCGCGCCCTGCATACCGGAAACGCAAATCAGTGTTCTTTCATACATCAAGGAAGCAAGCTTTATCTTGCGCACCGAACCCATCAGTTCCCGAGCCATCCGGGCTGCGTGTTGCATATCGTTGTCTTTCCCGGGGTCATCGTCTTCCGGGGCACCGTTTTGGACACAGCCTGCCAGACGATCCATCAGCGACATGATCGTCAGGCATCGGTGGGTCAACTGATCCAGTTCCGAAAGGGAGATCAGATTCTTCTTTTCATTGCTCATTTCAACGTCTCCATTCATCGTTCAGCCATTTTATTGTGGAAAATATATCCTGCCGCAGCTCCGGCACAAGATACATTACGACAGCAGCCATTATAGTACCGCCCACCAGCCTGCGCAGGACGGTCACAGATCGGTTCTGCTCTTTTGCCTTTTTATTTCGAGTAGCAATTTTTTTCTCTTTTGCCAAAAGTCCGCTCGGAAGTCCTGCTTTCCGTCTGAACCGCTTTGGTCTGCCTGCTTTACGGTTTATCTTTTTCATACGCATAATAACACCTTTCGTTACCGTTTTTTGAAACGCTCCAGAAAGCCTTTTTTCCGCTCTACTCCCAGCTTCACATCAAGTTCTGAAACCGAATTCAGGATTTTTTCTTCTTTTACTCCACCTGCGCGGGCATGTTCTGCGGATGCATCCGCGCGCTTGTGCATGCTGGCGTACCAAGCATCTGTGGCCTTGAGTGTCTGCATGAATTCTGCTTCGCTGCCTTCCACCTGCACACAGAACAGAAGATACTTCTGGTCCAGCGACAGCTGGTAATTCCGCAATCGCTCATCCATCTTCTGGATGTTCCGACGCTCAAGCGGCGTAGAGACATGGAGTACTTCGTCATACAAAGCATCCATCCGCTTTTCCAGTTCGATCCCCATTCGAACGTCGAACTCGTGCAGCACCAGATAGGCCAGCTGCAGTGCAGCCGAAAAGTTGAAATTCAGCACGAACTCTACCGGCTCGCCGCCGCTCTTCAGCGCAGCATTGCCTGCATCTACCATGCACAGGGCACCGTTTCCCACCAGCTGCATCATGCGCAGGCTGCCCTCGCGCTCGAGCGGAACACATTCCGTCCACGGTCTGCCGTCCAGATAGTGCCGCTTGAATGCCCAGCACACTGCTGTTGCCGCTTTCTGAAAACCCAGCACCAGCCCTTGTGCAACACCAACGCGGAAATCGTACCCCCGGCGGAAGGCTTCTGTCATCACGTTACCCAGCAGTTCTTCCTCTTTGCCCACTTTCAAGCCGCTGAACATCAGCACCTCAGTGCCCGGCATGGCCAGACCCATACCGCGGCGACCGTTTCTGGCGCTGCCCTTGCTGCCTGCCACATCGGATATACAGTGACCCAGCCAGTTTGCAAATGCCGCCACCAGCTTTTCCTTTACGCCTTTTCCCTGGACATGAATCTCACCGCCGCTGGTATTTATAACGTAAAGTTTTCCGCCGGAGAACATCGTGCTCGTATCCCGCAGCTGATCAATGATGGAAAAGGTAAGACCCACCAGACTCGGTGCATGTGCAAGCGATTTGATGTGATGATCTATCGCGGACAGCTCAAACATCCCACTTACATCTTTTCCGCTACGCTGGTCATAATTAACCTTGTATTTTTTCTCCAGAAATGCAATGGCACCGCTCAGGTCATTTGCTTTGCCGCCCAGCATCCGGGAATACGCCATTACGACCTTTTCCACCCGCTCGTCCGAAAAACTTTTCAGCACCGACTCGGATTTGGCATTGCTGACATCGCCAAGGAGAAATGCATCCACCAGCCCTGCCGCAGCACCGCAGAAAGCCGCCATGGCAAACTCATATCGGTCACACCATTCCTTGTTCGGGTCAACGGCCTTCATCAGGCTTTTATCCGTATAGCGTGACTTCATCAATTCCTGTCCCATCCAAGCACCCCCTTAGTTTTTCAGCGAGACCTTCTCCGTCACCAAGCTGGCCAGTGTCTGCGCATTGTTCAGCATCAGCCGCAACTGCTCCGCCTCCCGATCCGAAAATTTGCTGTAATCGCTCTTGTGTATCCGCTTGACCACCGCAATATTTCCCGCAACGGTCTTACTCTGTGCCTTCGTCTTGCGGAGCAGCGAATCCACATTCTGGTCGATGCAGTTCAGCCGGTTCAGTGCTTCCATCCGTCTTTTTGCATCCTTCTCCGCATTCAGCGCCTGATTTTTGTTGTCGATGTTCACCTTGACGCCCTTTGCCACTAGACAGACGATCGCACATCCAATGCCCACAGGCCCCACCAGCGACAGCAAAATTTCTCCGCCTACAACGCCCGCACCGCCAGCGGCCAAAGTGCCTCCACCCAGCCATGCGAGGATCGCATTGGTCGCAGCAGCACCGCTTAAAGAACTGATAGACACTCCCGCTGCGGTCGTGCCAAAGGTCGTTGCCGCCGCCAGCATAAGGTCTGCTCCAAACAGACCCGCGCCTGCACCCGCTGCAGTGCCCATGGTCAGCGCCTTATCCACTGAGCCTTTTCCGCTCTTTTCGGCCTTTTTCTGAATTTTTTCCAGTTCCTTTTCAAAGTCTTGATAGCCCTTTTGTATCGTTTTGCCCGTTCGTCCAAACTCTGCCGGACAGTTCGTGAGGGCCTGCATATATGCGTCGCACGCCTTCAGCTGCTCCATTGCTTCCTGCCGCGTCTTGTACAGCACCTTCGAATGTGCCAACACCTCATTGCAGCGCTTTCTGTACTGCTCATCGGCTTTTTTATCCACTTCTTCTGCATGCTCTTTTTCCAGCATATGAAACATTCTGATTTCCTCCTTTTTTAAAGAACCTTAATGAAATCCCCCTGACTTCTCAGCCACATATCGATGCCCGTACCGAACACCTCGGCTTCCACAATCCAGCCTTTTTCCGTTACCTGCAAAACTTTTGCAGTGGGCAGTCGATCAAGCACGGATTCCAGACTTGGCCCGGTATACTCAAACTTAATCGTCTGCAATTCACCGCCATACATAAACTGGATGCGCTTGCGCATCTCGCCCTCTTGAAAACGATTCGTGTATCTTTGAGCAAAATGCCTGTCGAGTGTCCTACAGTTCTGGATACGGTCAATGCGATAAATGGTCGGAGAATTATCCTGCGGATTCTGGAAGTGCTTGTCCTTGTCGATGCCCTCAATAAACGCCGCCAGATAGAAATAATACTCGCTGAACAGGATTCCAACCGGCTCGATGGTACGAACACGGGTCTCACCACCATGGGTGCGGCAATAGGTAATCTCCATCAGGTTATGATTTTCGATAGCAGTTCCAATCTCCCACAGACTTTCAATAAATTTTCGACCGTGCTGCGGCTCTACATAGTGGAAGCGCTCATTGCTGATGAGGTCTTTGACCTGATTCAACCGATCCAGCGGTGTGCAAGCCCAGATCAGCTTGTCCAGAATCGGGAACATCTCCTCCTTGACCATGGAGCGGCTCTCCAGCAGGATCTTGCACACTGCCAGAATCTCGCTGCTGGTGAGGAAGCGTGAAAGCGTATCATCCAGCAGATAGCCGCCCTTTGCGGAGTTGTATAAAATCTCCCGGCGCGGCTCGCTGTCTGCAAAATGATTGCGCAGGGTGTCAAGGTCGCGCTGGATGGTTTTCTCACTGACACCGAAGCGGTCAGCCGTTTGCTGTTTGTTCAGCACACCGCCCTGTACCAGCACCTGCTGAATATAGAGTATCCGGTCCAATCTACTATTACGCACAGTTTATTCTCCTTCTCTGCTCATTGTAACACAACACAACTATCCCTGCAATTCTTTGTGTGAACTTTTGTCGTTTTACAGAATTACAAAAAAATTTTGTCTCTTTTGCACAACCCCAGTATACAAAAAAAGATGGACAGCCTGTCTGTCCATCTTCCAAAAAGTCAAGGCAGCCTATTCTTAAATTGCCAACCTCTTTTGAAGCGATAGGCACTGTTCATCAGCTCGTCTGTGATGGTGTAAAGCGCCCGGCGTGGCGAACCATATCCACCCATCAGCCCAATCACAATCGCAAGATTCAGCACAAATGCAATGCTCAACAGTACCATCAAAAATTTTTTCATATGCTCTTCTCCTTTTGTCTTATGATCCCGTAACTTTTCTGCCCTCATTATACGGATTTGGCTGGACGGTACGGTTGTCCATCCTACACAAACCACAAAAAAGAAACACGGCATTCTCATTTTGAATGTACCGTGTTCCTTCTGTCCGCTTTTGCAGCACTTCTTCTACATAGAAGTCAATCGTTCATTTCGGCATTCTCCCGAATCTGCCACTTATATTTATAATAGGTATTCCGGGCAAGACCGGTGAGTTTTATGCACTCCATGTCATCCAATGTGCCGCCGAAGGTCTTGCAATGGGTACGGATAATCTGCTTGGCTTCTCTGGCTTTTTTCGTTTCAAATCCAACACCCTTTTGCGGCCAACCTGCTTGCCGTTCAGCCGAGCGGTCAAAAGGCCCTCACGGGTGCGCTGGTGCAGATCGGCAACTTCTTTTTCGGACTGCTCAAAGGCCAGCTTGATCTGCTCCTTTGCCAAGGCCATCAGATATAAAGAAGCAGGACAATCCACACGGACTGCCCTGCAAAAATAAAGGGGAGCATCCGAAGACACTCCCCCAGTTGTACATATAAATTTTTTCTTAGCTGATGCCCAACTCTTTCATCAGCTGAATACGGTACTCCTTATCTTCAGAAGCCCGTTTTGCATCCTCAATGCGGTTTTGATCGAAGAGCTTCTTCATGAGCAGCGCTACACTATTTGCGCCTTCAGCCTTTCCGCGATTTTCCACTTTATCAAGCACATCACACATATTGCGTAGGCCTCCTTTCTGGCCATCGGTATTTGTATTGTACGCTTCCTCAAACCGATTATCATTCGTCATAATACTTAGCAGCTGAAGCGTTTCCTGCACATGGGTCAGATCCTGTGAACTGGGATTCCAGAATTTTTTCAGATGTATCCTTTTGCGCCATCCCATCACCTTCTTTTCTCTTGTTATTATAGTAGCATACAGATGTAAAATTTACAATGCTACGTTCAATCTTGTGGCTTTATAGCAGTCAGCGCACATTCCCTCATGGGTAGCTGCAAATTCTGCCGCCTGCATGATGGAACCATCCTTCAGCTTGACCCTCTTGATGGGCTGGTTGCAGCGAGCGCAGATGCAGGGCACAGGCGGCGGGTCTGCGGATTGTAGTCCCATTTCGGGGTGATGTAGGTATAAGGCACAGCTTTCATGGCTTTGTTTGCGCCATCCAGCACAGGCAGCCACATTTCATGCGAAACGCCCTCAATCGTGACCGAAGTATACACCATGAACCCGGTTATAGGGTCATAAACATAGGGCAGACCGTTGAACTTTTTGACCTCATAGCTGGCAGAAGGATACAGCTTCTTCACCTCTGCCCAAGCATACGCCCAGCTCACATATTTCAGTTCAGTATTTCCAGACTTTTTGACTTCCACATGGTCTTTGAAGTCGATGCCAAATAATTTTACGAACGGATTTTCAGTAGCCATAATAAACCTCCCATAAAAAAGACGGCAGGAAAGTAATTTCCTGCCGCCATATCCAAAACTTATGCCGCATGAATGATAGTAAATCTGCGACTGCTCACATTTTTACTGTACCGATTAAAAATGTCCGGCTGTTCTTTCTTCAACCGCTGGGAATCCACACGCTTACTTTCAGAGGACACCCACGACACCTTATAGCCGGGAGCTGTACCGTAGGCGGCATCCTGCATTTCCAGCTTCACTTGCTGTTCAATCGCAGTCTTTTCCTGCTCCAGCTGTTCGATTTGGTCAGAAAGAGACTGTCGTTTGTCCAGCAGGTCACGAACTGCATTCAAATCAGCCGTTTTGCTTTTATCATCGTCAAAATACATCTGGTTGATTTGCTGTGTATCTCCCTCTCTTCCGGTAGGTGTAGGCGCAATCTCAGGCATCACATTGTACTTCCAAAAATGCTCTTCTTCGGCAATGAGATTATCCAAAACAGCCTTATCACTGATAATTTTATGAATTACCAGCTCTTTTCCGAAAATCAGAGCAGCAATATACCAGCAGTCGAAACCACTGACGGCCAGATAATGATTGACCTGCGCCATGTAGTGTGCAGGAATTTTACCATCTGCCCACTTATCCGCAGAGAACGGTGAAACCGTCTTGCATTCCAATCCTGCTTTCTGTCCAACGATCAGGCGGTCAAAATCCGCCAGAAGAAGCGGATGTTCCTCGTTCTGGTAGATAGCATTGGCTCTGCGAACTTTTAGCCCAGTGGCTTCGGTGAATCGCTGTGCCACATACTCTTCCAAGTCCCGGCCCTGCCGCATAGCTTCGCTGTCGATATTTTCAATGGTATCGCTGATTTTATCGTGATACACCTGAAATGCAGAGCGGTACGGATTCAGGCCCAAAATGGCCCCAGCATCCGTGCCAGTGATACCACACTTTCGATAGCGCAGCCACTCTTCTTTGGACAGATTTATTGTGGAAATCAATCGTTTCATGCAATATTCAACTCCTGCTTCATATTTTTATCGGTGATTTCAAAATCGTATTCCACCAAGTCCTTCATAATAGTGGAAAACTCGTCCACCAAAGTGCGGTCATCATCCAGCCACAGGGCATACAGGAAATCCAGAATGTTCCGCTGCACCCGGAGATGGTTCCAGAAACGCTCGTCCATTTGCTTTTCGGTGTCCAGCGTAATCAAGGCACTGACAATGGTGCTTTTCATCGTGATCTCGTATGCCGTGGTGCAAGTAGGCTTTGGAAAATCGGCTTCGATGCTGTTCAGGAACTCAGAAAATTCCCGGACAGCCCGATTGCTCACATCGTTCATACGTCCTCCTTTATGCTGCTGCCAGCACCATCTTATAAGCTTTATCAATCATCGGATTGCCCTCTGCGGTGCGCAAAAACAGATTTTCATCGTAGTTCCGGGTCTTGCGGATGGGGTCTGCATGGGTGGCAAAATCTGAAACAGCGTTCACAAACCGCCAGCCGTTCTTTCCGACCCACTCCAAATCAGGTGCGTTATAATAGCGAGCCTTCAACTCTTCCTGCAAGCGCAGGTTGTTCTTCCGTTGGCCATCGGTCAGATCTTCGGCGACAGGGAAGAACTCGTTGATAAACTCCTGCACCTTGCGGTCAGACAGCTTGATGGTGGTCAGCTCATGGATGCCTTTGCCCAGTTCCCCCATATAGCTGTTGGCAAGCTGCAAGGTTTCACGAGCGTCCTGCACCCGGAGCAGAACATTTTCGGTATGGCGAGCAGTCCAGATGCGCTTTGCAGTACCCAAAGCCAGATTCAAGGTGTTCTGGCAGACCACACGAACCGGGGTCATGGCAACTTTTACACCAGAGCTGCCATCGTGACTGTTGAAGAGCACAAGATATGGGGTCACTTCATCTCCGGCGATGATATACTTCTCCGGCAGCTTTGCCAGCATCCAGACTTTTTTGCCGCCCTGCAAAGAACCGGCAGTCTCATAAGTAACGCCCTCACCCAGTAGGTCATCGGTGAACCGGAATGCTTCTTCGTTCTGCACAATACGGTAGCGGTCAGACACCACGCCCAGAACAGCATCATCCGTGCTGCGGACATTGGCACGATAGCCGGGGATCATAGCACCCGTGCCGGAATAGATGTTGCGGCTTTCCACCTGCCAATCCAGACCAGCCAGCTCCAAGGCTTCACGGCTTGCAGGGGCATCCATCACGATGCGGCCAAGGCCATGCCAAGGGGTCTCACGGACAGAGAACATGGTTTCAACATTTGCAGACATAACTACTACCTCCTGAAATTTTAATGTGATTACTTGTTTTCGAGTTTATGGGCGGTCCAAATAATGAGTATTACGGCAGTTTTCCCGATTGCTTTTGCACCCTTCATCAGAATCTTTACCATAACATCAGCCATTGTTTTTCCTCCATTTTCAAGTAAAAAGTAAAGACCTGTGGACAGAATCAAACTGCTCACAGGTCTTTCTACAAAGATAATATATAACTGTAATTTTTTCAGATACGCTTCGTCTTGTGTCGGGTGTGTCAAATGTGTCAGGTTTTTATGAAACTCTCTATATATTCTTTATTTTTATCCCCTTCCTCTCTATTTTTCTTAGATATGCGATAGGGTAAAAATATAAAATATAATAAAGGTTTCTCGAAAATTCTGACACATCCGGCACAGCTGACACAGTGTTTTACGTTCAAGTCTTTGTGCGGATACCCACGGCTACTGTGAGGTCATGCCACTCATTTTTACGAATCCCCTGATTTCGGGAAGCCTTAAAAGCCTTTGCTTCTTCAAATGAAATCGTAAAACGAGCCATCTCCATAAAGCCATCCAACGTACAAGTGGCACTATTTCCACTCTGCACTTCTGTCAGTTGGAAATCAAGTACCCAGCGGTAGTCCTCATTCGTCAGCGGCGTGATCTGCGCCACACAGCTATTGATAAGTTCCCGGTTAACATCATTTCTAGATGCCTTCTGCCACTCATCCAACTTCTGTGCAATTAAATTCATATCAAGGGTTCCACTGCACTCATCCTCCTGTTCCACATTCTCATATTGAGATTGCAATTCTGCAATCTGCGCATCCAATCCCTTTCGCCGTTCTGCCAATTCCTGTTTTGTGATGATTCCGTCTGCACACAGGTCTATGTACTTATCCAGACGCTCCCTCTGTCTGGCGATGCTGTTTTCCAGCATCGCCTTTCTGGAAATGCGGACAGTCTTTTCCTCTGCCATGCAGCAGTTCAAAATTTTATAGACCTCTTTGACTGTTTTGCCCTTGTCAAAGGTAAGATGTTCAAACACCTTTGCTGCCATCAAGTCCAGCTTCCACTTACAAATTGCCTTGATTTGGCAACTAATTTCCAAATCCAAGCCATGCTCCTGCAAATAGCTGATGCTTGGCCTACGGGTACGGCGGTAACACTGAAATCCATGAACCACTGCACCATCCCGATTTACACGCCACTTGAACTGGATAAATCCTGCGCCACAGCTGCACCGCAGTTTTGCTGTCCAGACTGACTTTAGCGTATTTCTCATGTCCTTGTGCTTTTTTCCATTTTCATCTATTACCCGTGCTGATTTCGATGCCAAAATTTGCTGGCATCTATCCCACATTTCTTCTGATACTAAAGGCTCAAAGTCACCTTTCACATAGATGTAGCTGCTCTCGTCCAGATTTTTAACACGTTTCTGAGTCAAATATCCGTCGCTGTGGGATTTATTGTAACAGATGCACCCTTTATAGGTTGCATTATGTAGAACTCTGCTCACCTTGGAAGCGTCCCACGAAACATGACCTCCCGCATCCAACCGTCCAAGACGATACAACTCTGCGACTATTTTCTGTAGGCCGACTTCTTGAACACCTCGGTCTGGAAGTAGAGCAGGGTCAGGAAGTAGAACTGTCCGATGAGCACCGTGCCCGCAATGCTGGCGGGCATCTCGAACATCTCTCTGCTGCTCAGCAGCGCAGCTTGAAACATGAAGAGGATTCCGACGAAAAAGGCGCTGGTCAGCTGGCGCGGGCCGATGTGGTACTCTCCTTTATAAGACATCTTCCGGGAGAGGGCGTTACAGATGACAAAATAAAAGACCGTACCTATGGTGAGCTGGGCCAGCCGGACCGGAAGCCCATCGATGTCGAGGGGGGTGCCGCGGCGCTCAAAGAGCACCTCCGCCAGCCACCAGCCCTCATAGGCCGTCTGGGAGGTAAGCAGGCTCCACATCGCGCAGTAGAGTGCCCCCTTCCGGTCGATCTCGACGCAGGCGTAGATCATCATGCCCAGCAGGACGAAGAAGGACACATAGAGCGCCAGCAGCGAGAATTGAAGCTCGTGGAGGCTGGTGCTCTGGGCCGCGGGGTCGAGCACATAGGTCAGGCCTATCAGCGGCAGCAGCATCCCCAGTGTACGGAGGCGGAAGCCGGGCCGGTGTTTGAGCGGCAGACAGAAGGCCACCGCCGTGAGGAAGGCCGCACGCTGGCGGCGGCTGATTTCCAAGCGGTCGGTGTTGATGTGGACGAAGTCGTTCTCCACGGCCTTGACGTATTGCAGGTTGACCAGATAGCACTGGTTGCAGCGGGAGAAATGGTACTGCGCCAGCTGCTTTTCGGCGCTGGCGAGGCTGGCACCGGTCACGGGTCTCGAGATAGTAGATGTCGCCGGTGGAGAGCACCTGCATCCCGCCTCCGGCCAGCTGTAAAACGACCTGTCCGCCCCGGCGGCGCTGCACCCGCTGAACAGCTCGGGAGAGCTTGGTGCAGAACTGGTAGTAGTTCACCGGCTTGAGCACATAGTCCAGTGCATCCACCTCATAGCCCTTGATGGCGTACTGCGCCATGTTGGTCACGAACACCAGCACGGCGTCCCCGTCCACGGCCCGTATCTTTTCCGCCGCGCCGAAGCCGTCCAGCCCCGGCATCTCCACGTCCATAAAGATGATGTCCCAGCCCGGCTCGTAATGGGCCGCGATGACCGCCCCGTCCTCGATGGGCACGGCCTCCACCTGCAGGCTGTTTTCGGCGGCGTACTTCCGGATGAACCGGCACAGCTCGTCCCGCACCTCCTGCTGGTCTTCGACAACCGCGATCTTCAGCATCCCGCAGCCTCCTTTTCCCCGTTCTGACTCATTTTTATCGCAATTTTCAAAAATAGTGCCTATCAAAACGGCATATTTGCGATATGCAGTTTGCGGATGTTGCTTGTGCATTCAAAACGCAAACTACTATTCACTACTTTTTATTGGAATATACTTTCGGGCGAAATGCAACGGAGAAGACGCAAAAAGCCCCCGGCTTCTGAAAACAGAGACCGGGGGCTTGTCATGCAATGGTAGCGCAGCTGCGTTTTTATTAGCCGCCCAGAACAGCGGGCAGGAATTCCGCCAATCCGGGGATAGTGAAGGTCAGAATCGCCATGAGTGCCACCGTGCCGATGACGTACAGCGTATCGGGAAAGGCCTCGTCCACCTTCATGCCCAGCACACGGCAGGAGGTAAACAGGTTGACCGACAGCGGCGGGGTCAGGCTGCCGACCATCAGGGTCATCAGCAGGGCGATGCCGAAGTGGAGCGGAGTCAGGCCGACCGATACCGCGATGGGCAACAGGATGGGGGTGGTCAGGATGATGATGCAGACCGTCTCCATGAACATACCAAGGATCATCAGCAGCAGGAAGATGAAGGCGAGGATAAGGAACTTGGAGTCAGTGATGCTCATCAGCCAGCTTGCAAACATCTGGGGCACCTTCTGAGTGGACATGAGCCAGCCGAAGGGAGAAGCGACGGAGATGATGAGCATGATGACGCCGGTGGAAACGACAGCATCAGCAGACACCTTGAAGAAGTCCTTCAGGGTCAGCTCGCGGTAGACGAACACGGCGAGGAACAGCGCGTAGACCACAGCCACGACAGCGGCCTCGGTAGCGGTGCACAGACCGGAAAAGACGCCGCCCAGAATGGCCACGGGCATCAGCAGGGGCAGCAGAGCATCCAGAATGATCTTCATGCGCTCATTGACGGTGTACTCGTGGGGGTCCTTGTTCTCCTTCTTCTGCCGACGGACAGCGAAGAAGCTATTCAGGGCGATGAGGGCGATGATGGTCAACAGGCCGGGGACCACGCCGCCGAGGAACATATCGCCCACGGAGACGCTGGCCGACTGGGCGTAGACCACCATGACGATGCTGGGCGGGATGATGCAGGCCATCGTGCCGCCGGCTGCGATAAGGCCGGCCGTCAGGCCCTTGGGATACCCTTCCTCCAGCATGGATGGGCCGATGATCTTGCCGATGGCGGCAGCAGAGGCGACACCGGAACCGGAAACGGCACCGAAGAAGCCGCAGGCTGCCATAGCCGTTGCACCCAGACCACCGGGGAATTTACGAAGCAGCATATTCGCCAGCTTTATCAATCGCGGTGTACTGCCGTAGACCATCAAGGCACCGGCAAAGATGAACATGGGCATCGCCAGCATGTTAAAGCTCTTTGCGCCGCTGACCATGCGCTGCAGCAGAATGTCCATCGAGGGGCCGCCGTTGACGTAGAGCAGAGTCATGCAGCTGATGCCGATGGAGAATGCGACTGGCACGCCGATGAGGAGGCAGACCGCCAGCGCAACAAACATCAGGATCAATCCAGTATTCATCGATTCAATCCCTCCTCTTCCTTAGAGGTATCCCTGCCCATCAGCTTCATCAGGTGCAGGATGGCCCAAACCACATAGAAGACAATCATCAGCACGCAGCCCAGCAGGATGGCCAGATAATTGATACCCTGAGGCAGACGGAGGGCAGGGGTCTGCATGGACCAGCTGGTCAGCATCTGCTTATAGGCAATGGTGGACACAATGACAAGGAACACGATGCAGATGACGTCGTCGAGCAGTTCGAAAGCGTTATACACCGGGGTCGGGAGCTTGCGGATAAAGAAATCGATGCGGGTATTGCCGTTGTTGATGGTAGCCATTGCCGCGCCCAGATAGGTGATGAAAACCATCGCCATGCTGGCCACTTCCTCCACCCAAGTAAATGAGTGGTCAAAGAAGTTGCGGTTGATGACCTGCATGAACACGATGACCACTAGCAGGCAGATGGAGACGCAGCTGATGAGTCGCAGCAGGAATTTGATGGTATCGAGAAGCTTCTTTGCCAAAGTCTATTCCTTCCTTTCTCTCGGAGGCCGACAGGCTCTTATCTTTACTTATTAAAAGAGGTGGCCAAGTCGATCCAGCTCTGGCCGTCGGCGTACTGAGAGGCGTAATCGGCCCACACGCCGTCCATCTTGGCCTGGAAGGCGGTCTTATCGACCTCGTTGACCTCCATGCCTGCTTCCTTCAGCAGGTCGAGGTACTTGTTTTCATCGTTCTCTTCCAGATCGACCTCACGGGCGTTCTTGGCCTCTTCCATCAAGATTTCCTGATACTCGGTGGGCAGGCTGTTGAACCAGTCCATATTGCAGACGAAAGGAGCGGCGTCATACATGTGGCCGGTGAGGGACAGGTATTTCTGCACGTCCTGAAGAGAAGAAGAGTAGATGTTGGACAGCGGGTTCTCCTGACCATCGATGGTGCCGTTCTGCAGGCCGGTGTAAACATCAGAGAAGGCCATGATGACGATGGAAGCGTCCAGTGCGTCGTACATGGCGACCTTCATGCTGTTCTCGTTGGTGCGGAACTTGATTCCCTTCAGATCCTCGGGCTTTTCCAGCGGGCGGGTGTTGTTGGTCATGTGACGGTAGCCGCTCTCCCAGATGGACAGGACCTTGAATCCCATGGGCTCGATGAGCTTCTCGGCGAACTGAGCGCCAAAGTCGCCGCCCCATGCATTACGAGCATTGTCCAGACTGGTAAACAGAAAGGGCAACAGGGCCACGTTGACCTCTGCGTTGATGCCCTCGAAGTTTGCAGCACCCATCTGCATGCAGGCCTCTGTGGAACCGCCACGCACCTGCTCAATCAGGTCGCTCTCACCGCCCAACGCGCTATCAGTGTAGATCTCGACCTGAATGCCGCCGTTAGTGCGCTCCTCAACAGCCTTTTCAAAGCTCTGCAGCGCGACGATGGAGGGGTGAGATGCACTCATGACCGAGCCGATATTCATCGTATAAGTAGTGCCGGGAGCTGCCGCTGCGGCAGTCGATGCTGCGCCGGAGACAGCAGCGCTGGTGGAAGAAGAACCGCCGCAGGCTGCCAGAGCGCCTGCCATTGTTGCAGAGCCAAGAACCTTCAGGAAATTTCTGCGAGAGATTTTCATAATCGATGTCCTCCTAAATTTTCTTATTCCTTTTTGAACCTGCGGAGTCTTTCTCAACAGGTCGGGTTCAGTGTATTTGCTGCGCGCAGGCTATATCTCGCTCTAAAATTTTTAGGTAAATATTAGAGCGAAAAGACCCTTTTTTATTCAGGTCTCCTGCATTTGATCCAAAAATAAAAATCAATCTGTATCAAACTTCGTATTTTGCTTTCAGCGCCTTGATACGGGCAGCCTTGGCACGGCATTCGTCATCGGTGGCGTAGTCGTCGGTGGCGCGGGCGATGTGGCGGGTGACTGCATTGATGAAGCGGGCAGAGTCTGCAGCTGCGATAGCATCCACGATGGCCTGATGCTCCATGAGGTTGCACTCCAGTGTACTCAGCTTGAGCGGAGTATGGTTGACACCGAGATAGGCCAGAAATGTGATGCGGTTGGTCCCAAGGTCTTGGTGCATTTTGACCACACGGGCGTTGCCGCAGTAAAGCATATAGCAGCGATGAAACCGCACCTCATTTGCGACCCAATCGGCGTTGAAGTGTTCGCCGCGCTCCGCCACCAAACGGCGGGTCGTTGCCATCACTTCCTTCAGCTCCCTCACCAGCTCAGGGTGTCCTTTTGACATCTCAATAATCGCATCTGCGTAAAAAACCTCGCACATCATGCGAGCTTCCAGCGCATCCAGCAGTTCGACGTTCGTGTAGGTACGCACCACCATGCTACGGCGGGGCAGCGCCTCCACATAGCCCTCGGAGATGAGACGGTTCAATGCATCTTTCACCGGCGTATGGCTCACACCAAATTCCTCGGACAGTTCCCGGACGATAAGCTTCTTGCCGGCCTCATACTTGCCGGTATAAATATTCTGCCGGATCTTATCTGCCACCACATCTACTAAAGAGGTATTGACCAGCAGGCTGAGATCCGTAACGCACTCGATGTTCTGTACTGTGTTCATGAAACTTCCCCAAATTTACCTAAAGATTTTGCCGGCCTTATCATATCACACCTTCGCGCAGTGGCACAAGATGTCTTTTTCACAAGAAAATCAAAAATTTCTTGTGGATATTGCCAATCCAACGGCCTCCTTCGCGTCGTTTTGTGCAAATCGCTTCGAGAAAGGCCACCATTTTGAGCGTTTTGCCGCTTGCGTTTTGTCCTGCAACTTGCTACAATCAATTCAGAATTTACCTAAAAATTTTTGCTTCCATTTCACATTTCATTGCCGGGCCTCCCATCCGGCCCTATCCTGTGCCTTTTCTGTCCTGTACTCGCGCGCGGCACGTCTTTTATGGTATAGTATAGAAGGGCACCGAAAAAGAAAGAGGCTACTTTTATGAACCATACCGGCTCTATACAGCTTTTTCTCGATACCTGCCACCTCATCCACGCCAAGGGGCTGGTCAGCGGCTCCGGCGGCAACATCAGCCTGCGCTGCGACGACGGCATACTCATCACCCCCTCCGGTCGGAGCTTGGAATCCTTAAAGGAGGAGGACCTTGTCCTGCTGCAGATGGACGGAAGCTACACCTGCCCCAACGGCGGCATCCCGTCGAAAGAGTGGCGGATGCATCTGGCCTGCTATCACGCCCGCCCGGACGTCTCGGCCCTCGTCCATGTCCACAGTAGCAATGCTGTGGCCGTTTCCTGTATGAAGGATGCAGACTCCTCCTGCGCTATCCCGGTGTATACCCCCGGCTACAGTATGCGCGTGGGCGAGCTGCCCCTCCTTCCTTATATGACGCCCGGTTCGGTAGAGCTGTGCGACCACGTCTTCCCTCTCATCGCAGAGCGCAACTCGGTGCTTCTGGCAAATCACGGTCCTTTGGCCGTGGGCCGCAGCATGGAGGAGGCGCTGAACATCATCGAGGAGATCGAGGACGAGGCGAAGCTTTTCCTGCTTCTGGGTGACCGTGGCATCGCTATGACGAAAGCACAGCAGAACGCTCTGCCCTCCCACGGACTGCGCTTTTGATTGGTAAAGGAGGAAAGCCTCAGATATGACTCAAAACGAAACATTGCTGCTGGGCATCGACATCGGCACTACCGGCACGAAATGTGCGATCTATGACCTGAAGGGTGAGCTTGTTGCCCACGCCTATCAGGAGTACTCCATGATACACCCGCAGCCGTCCTGGGCCGAGCAGGACCCCCATCGCTGGTGGAACGCCGTCCAGACGAATCTGCACAACTGCTTTGAGCAGCAGGGCATCGACAGCAGCCGCATCGCCTCCATCGGCCTGAGCTGCACCAACGCCATGACGCTGGTGGACGAGGCAGGCGAGCCGGTGTACAACGCCATCGGCCACCATGACAAGCGCGCCGACCCGCAGGTGGCGTGGCTGCGTGAGCGTGTCGGTGAGGATCTCCTCCTCCGCGTTACGGCGAACAAACTGGACAAGGGCTCGTTCTGTCTACCCTCCCTGCGCTGGCTCATCGACAACCGCCCCGAGCTGGTGGCTCGGGCGTATAAAATGCTGATGCCCAGCGGCTACATCATCCAGAAGCTCACCGGAAAGTTCTCCATGAACCGCCCCCGGATGAGCCTCACCTCGCTGTCCGACATCCGCACCGGCGAGTGGAGCCGCGAGATTGCCAAAAAGGCGGAGATTCCCTTCTCGCTGCTGCCTACCCCCTACGACCCCTGCGACATCGTGGGCGGCGTCACCGAGGAGGCTGCCCACATCACCGGATTAAAAGCCGGTACACCGGTGTCTGCCGGTTGTCTGGACAGCGTAGTAGCCACATTGGGCGCAGGCGCTGTGCAGGAGGGCGATGTCGCCCTCACCATCGGCAGCAGCGGCCGCATCTGCTACATCGGCAGCGAGCCCATCTACGATAAGCGTCTGCTGAACTGCCGCAGCCCCTATCAGGGCCTGTACACCATTTTGCAGACCACTGACAACGCCGGCATCTCCCTGCGCTGGTTCCGTGATGTCTTCGGCGACGCCGTCCAGCAGAAGGCCGAGGCTGCGGGCCTGTCCGTCTACGATTACATGAACACGCTGGCTGAGAAGGTTCCCGCAGGCTGCAACGGTCTGGTCTATCTTCCCTATCTGGCCGGTGAAAAGTCCCCCATCTGGGACTCCGACGCCCGGGGCGTCTTCTTCGGCATGAGCCTTTCCACCGATTACGGTGCTTTCGTCCGCGCCATCATGGAGGGCGTCGCACTCTCTATGCGGGACTGCATGGAAATTATGCCTGCTGCCAAGAAGTCTATTTCCCCCATTCCTCTAGGCGGCGGCGCAGCCAACAGCCGCGTCTGGTGTCAAATTTTCGCCGACGTGCTGAACCGCCCCATCGTCCGCCTCAAGAGCGGTGAGACGGAAACTCTGGGCGATTTTATCATCGCCGCCGAGAGCGTCGGCCTTACCGACGTCACCCGCGACTTCGGTAAGAAGCTGGCCGCTGAGAGCGAAGTCCTCTACCCCGATTCTGCGGCGGCATCGGTCTATGATAAGGCCTATCAGAAGTATAAGGCTGTTTATCAGAACACGAAAACGCTATTCTAAGTTACCTTCTTCATTTTTCATTCTCTCTTTTCTCCTTGCCCCGGCTTTCTGCGCAGATGCAGGGTAGCCGGGGTATTTCTTTGTACAAAAAGGACTCCCCGGGGGAGCTGTTCCGCTTCCCGGGGAGTCGATTCTGATTCAGTTTAAGAGTTTTTATTCAGCAGAGACCCGAACCATGCACGGGCCTCCTGCTTCTTCTGAAGCTTATTGTACATTTTGACGGTCTTTTCGTAGACCTTCTCGCTCATCTTGTTGCTTGCAGTGGTGGCGGCAGCCTGCTTTGCTTCCTTCGTATCGGCAGCAGCGACAGCAGCCTTCATCTCTGCAAACTCCTCCATGATGTCCTTCTGGAGGGCGGCATAGTCTGCCTTGGCCGCAGCCTTGTCCTTTTCGGAGACATCGCCGTAGGTCAGCAGGTTCGACAGGGCATCCCGTGCGCCGTAGAAGGACTTGGTCCAGTCCTCCGGGTAGGTGTAGTATCTGCCCTTCTGGTCCTTGTACCAGACGCTCTCGGTGGGCTGCTCGTCCGAGCGGACGACCTTCGCGGGAGAGTACTTGTAGACATCTGCCGTGTCGGTGGTCAGCAGCGGATAGTACGGGACGAAGGCGTTGTACACGTCGTCGTCAAAGGCCGTCCACTCGACGATGGCAGTATCCAGCTCGCCGGTGGAGCTGACCTGAAACAGGTGGGTCTCGACGTTGTTGGTCTTGCCGATGGGTTCGACCTTAAAGAAGTTGAGTGCGTCTTCGACACCGAACTTCTTGGTCAGCTTGATGTTGGAGTAGAGCGGGACGATGCTGCCGTCCCCGCCGATGTTGCTCATCGCGTAGTCTGCTTCGGTGTAGTTGTCCTCGGTGTAGGTATCGACGCCGTTCAGATAGTTCAGACCGGCCGGCGTCCGGGCGTTGTCCTCATTATTATAGGAAGCGTTCCAGTCGATGACGTTCGCCGCTGCATCGCCCACGAAAGTCCCGGCCTCCTGTGCGACGGAGATGGCATCTGCCGATGCGATGACGTTATCAGTGTCGTCGAGGTCGATCTTGCCGATGGCCGAGACGTTCGGCTGCATAAACACGACGCTGTCCGGAAGCTTGAGGGCGACGTAGGTGTGGCCCGTCAGGTTCTCGACGAACCACGTCTCATTCTGGTCGCCGATGAAAACGCCGGCACCACCGGCTGCACCGGCGTTTTTATAGATGGATGTCAGCAGGGCGACGCCTTCGCGGGCCGTGCCTGCCTCGCTGAGCAGGACCGTGGTGATCTCGGCCTCCTCGATGCCGTCGTCCACATAGGGGTCAACCGCAAGGGCAGCGTCCTTGCCGTACAGCGACTCGGTGGCAGAGACCATGACGCCCTTCTCGTTGGTGCCAGCCTCCTCATACGGCGTGTGGTCGTGGGTGCCGTCGCAGTCCGGGCAGACGCCCGAGGTATTGTCGTCACGGCGCGCGGTGTAGCTGTAGCTGTCGTGGGTGAAGGTGTAGGTGAAGCCGTAGCAGCCATCGTAGACCTCGCCTGCTTTGTGATTCCCGGCTGCGCTGACATAGAACAGCTTGTTGTAGTCGTTGGTCCCCAAATCCTCGATGCGGCCGAACATCGTCGTGCCGTCCTCCGTGAGGTCGCTGCCGACGTAGAGCGCCGTGCAGGCAAAAGCCGAAGGCACTACGGCCAGCGTCATGGCAACCGCCATGACCGCCGCAGCGATTTTCTTAAAAGACATCATGTTCCAATCCCTCTCTCGTTTATTGTCGGCGTATGACGTCGATAGAGGGATAATACACCTCTTTCGCAGAAAATGCAAGTATATATGCGCATTTCCTTAGCCTTTATTCGCATTTTCTTGAATATATGCACAACGCTGGTTATAAATCAGCTCTGGTCCGCCGGGCCTGCCGATACTCGGATGCACGACCGCCCCGCAAGACCGACGGCTTTCTGCTGGAATCAGAAATACCCCCGCATATGCGGGGAAAAGCGAAGATGATTTGCGATACTGCCAGACGTGTTGGGATCACCCCCGCATATGCGGGGAAAAGTTCAGGGCTTATGCCAAGGTGTGGAACGAATGGGGATCACCCCCGCATATGCGGGGAAAAGTTGGGTGTGGGCCTAATCCTTATCTTGATAGGAGGATCACCCCCGCATATGCGGGGAAAAGTCATGATGGAAATCTTGGAGAAGCTGGATGCAAGGATCACCCCCGCATATGCGGGGGTGATTCCGTACAGGCAGGCGTGCCCGGCCCCAGCAGCAGCACCGAGATGCCCGCCGCCGGGATGGAGACCACCCCTTTTTCGTCCGTGACCGTGATCGCGCCGTCCTGTCGGCCAAGGGTGCAGTGCTCCAGATACAGAAAGATCATCCGGTCCTTCACCTGCGGCAGTGCCTGCAGGTCGGGCCGGATCATGCCCGGCATCTCGTCCATCTCAGTTTTCTCCGTGCATGACGGTCATCAGTCCAAGGCCATAGGCCTTGCCGCGCCCCATCCCCTGACACAGCATCGCCCGGAACCGCTCTGCATCCGTCACCTGCAAAACACCCTCGTAGGTCACGGCCAGCAGGGTCACTGGCCGGGTGCCGCGCTTGGCAAAGCGCTGCCACTGCACTCGGGTCACGGTAAATTCCTCCTCCCGCAGGGCAAAGCCGTGCTTTGCCGCCCGATCCAGCAGCCACTGCTTCTGATATTTCGTCGAGCAGTGGGCCATCACGCTCCCCCGCTCTGCGGGTGCCTTGGGGTCTTTGCAGCTTTTGGTGGGGTTTGCGGTCAGCCGGAACTGCCAGCAGCTTCCCGGCACCACCCGCTCCAAAAGCGGGTCATAACTGCGGGTCTCGGCCGCCGCCCCGGTGCCAAACTGCTCCACCACGCCGGACAGGTCCGGCGCGTCCTCGCTGAGGAGAAGCAGATACAGCCGCTCTCCCAGACGGTCCAGCCGCCACAGCCTGCGGCGGCGCTCCCCTGCAAAGGCGCTTTCCACTGCGCCATGCAGCTTCTGCGGTGCGGCCAGTGCTTCCATGGTGCTGCGGCGGGTGAGATCGAGTTCTACCCGTGATAAATACATCCTCTCTCCCCCTTTTTTACAATTCCCGGAACGGGTCATGCCCGGTGCTCTCCGGGCCATCCGACATGGTCAGCCAAAGCTCCCGCGCCGAGCGGTAGCCGTACTGCCGGTGATGTGGGTCAAAAGAGACCGGCACATCCCTCTGCACTGCCGCGCCCGGCTCCTGCGGGTCGGCGTCCAGCACCATCCGGCAGAGCTTCCCCGGGCACAGGGGCGGTTCGGTTTGCAGCGCCTCCTGCAAACTGCCCTGCCGCAGCCCCAGACAGAGGGGCAGGGCAGGCGGGCAGGACCGGCGGCCCAGATACAGCGGAAAAGCCGGGTGCTGCAGCGCATCCTGCAGCTGCTGCAAAAGGGCGGCGTCCTCGCTTTCCAGCCCGGCCAGAAACACGGCATCCTGCAAATAATGGCGATAGGTCACATACGAGTTTTTTTCATCCTGCGTCTTTACGGTGTGGTAATCCACCAGTAGCTGCCCTTCCCGCTCCACACGGACGCCGAACCGCAGCCCGGTCAGCCGGGCCAGCCCTTCGCTCTCGTCCCGCCGCAGCCCCAGAGCCGCCGCCAGCAGGCCGATGACGCCGCTCTTGGTGGGTTCCCGGTTGGTCTTACGGGTCTCAAATTTGGAGTCCGCGCCCCACGCCTGCAAAGGCGCTGCCAGCCGAAGCAACAGCGTTGCCATTACTCCACCTCATTTCCGGACAGCGCATCCCGGACAGCCTTTTCCAGCGCGTCCAGCATGGCTTTTGCCGTCTGTGCCGGAGCCAGTGCTTCCAGCCCGCCGCCCACAGTAAAGCTCTGGGCCGGAGACTCGACAAAGCTGGCATACACCTGCTGCGCATACTGGGCCAGCGCAGCCTTGGAAGCCTCGGCATAGCCTCCCTGCTCGCCGCGGGACACCGCACGCTCAAACGCACCGCACAAGTTCACCGGCTGATCCTCCCGGAGGGTCACATATACCGCATCCGGCAGGGTGCGGTTGGCAAAGCTGTTCTGCCTGCCGGTGGGCATGGAGAACAGGAACGCCTCGCCGAAAGCCCGCACCGTTTCTGCGGCCTGCTCTGCCCCCAGCTGTTCCGCCAGCTCCAACACGTTCACTGTGGCATAGCGGTACAGGGTGGAGGAGTTGTACTCCACTGTGCCCAGATGGCCTGCACCGGTGCTGTCTGTCTGACAGTCGTCCACGGCGGTAAAGTAATCGTATTCGTTCTTCACCGCATGGGTGGAGATGCTGTGCGCCACCTGCGCTGCGGCGTTATACTTCAGGGAGGGGTCATCTGCCACCATGCGGCCAAACAGCGCCATATCCATCGAGGGAGCCGCTCTCAGAGCCTTTTGGTATTCTTTTTTGTCGGTGCTGCCTGCCACAGCCAGCGCTGCCAGCGCTTTTGCCTGCGCAGTGCTCATAAAGAACAGAGCCTTGGTGCCCTTGTCGTCGCTCTTGATTCCCGTATTTTCCAGCGCTTTCTTTGCCAGCTTGTCTGCATCCAGTTCCGAGTCCAGCGCAAGGATCTGCTTCTTCACCAGCTCTGCCGCCTTTTTGGTGCGCTTGCCCACATCCAGCGGGGTATTTTCTGCAAAGTCTTTGCGCATGGCGTGCTTCCACGCCTGCGAAGAAACTCTGGCCCGGAGCACGCCGCCGTACATGGCCGTTTTGGGGCTGCCGGTGTCGTCCCGGTTGATGCAGCTGGGCGGGACGGTCTGCAAAACGTGAAAATCAACATACAGGCGCTTTTTCATGATCAATTCTCCTTTTCTTCCTCTTCCGACGATGCATTCTTCGTTTCGCGGTACAGGTCTTGGCCCCACCGCAGACGGACGTTGGCGGGGATCTGTGTGTACCGCGGGTCGGTGCACTGCAATTCATACAGGTCCACCGCAAGCTGCGGATAGTCCAGCGGGATTGCGCCATCCTTTGCCGCGCTCAACATCTGGACCATCCCCCTCAGATGGTGGCTGATCTCGGTGATCTCTTCTGCGGTGGCCAGTGCGTTGAACCGCCGGAGCACGCTGGCCTCGGTCCAGTCCTGTCCGGCAGAAGTATTCCGCTCTGCCAGCTGCCGCACAGCCCGCCCCAGCGTGCTGTGCGGGCGGTTCATGGGCTGGTCATTCCCCTGCTGATGTACGGCGTACAGGGTCAGGGCAAGGTAGACCGCCCACTCCGCTGCCGTGGGGCCGTTGTTACCCTGAAAGCCTTCCGGCATTCCCAGCAGGAAACTCCCCCACAGCTCCGGCAGCTCGCCGGGCCGGTGTCCGACGCCCCGCCGCAGCTTTGCCAGCTCGGCCCGCCGCTGGTTGTCCGGCAGGTTCTGAAGCCAGCGCAGCCGCTGCTTTGTATACGTTCTGACGTCCTGTGTTTTCATACGATTTCCCCTTTACGGTTCTGCTTTCGGATAGATGTTCCAGAGTTTCGAACGGAAAGCGTTATAAGCCTTTGGCGAGGTGTACAGGGTGCTGCGCTCCGTCTTTTTGCCCTTATCCACCACAACGCGGTGTCCTTTCAGGGCTGCATTTCCTGCCTCCCGCACCATCTTCGCTCCCAGCTCTTTCGCGATGCGGCGCGCCTGTGCCTCCCAGCGCTGGACTGCCTCGTCCGGGTCATCCTGTTCCGGGTCGATTTCCTGCAGCCACTGCCGGAAGAGCTGGTCCACTGCAAAGTAGAACTGTGCACGGGCATCTTCTGTCACTTTCTGCGTTTCTTTGAAGCCTTTCACCTGATTGTAGTCCAGACCTCCGGCAAGCTTCAGCTCCTTGCACAGGATTCCAATTCTCTCTGCGGCCTTCTCGCAGCGCTCTACTTCCCGGTTTATCCGCACCGTCCATGGCCTGCTCAGTTCGTCCAGAAGCCCCGCCTGAAAGGTCAGGCTGTCGCTGAAAGAATCGTTTACAAAAAAGTCCTTATCCCCATACTGAACCCCAGAGATTCGGAAATGGATCTTCCTGCGAGGATTCAGAAACCTCAGTCTCTTATCCTGCAATTCTTCGATCCAACATACAAGGCCCGGGCGATGCCCGCTCTCCTGACAAAAGACCGCCGGGAACTCCCGCCAGAGCTGCTTGGATGGGTCGTGGCGGCAGGGCACGAACACCACCGGCTCATTTTTCTTTATCGGTATCGTGCGCCAGATGGTCATCTGCTCGGCAAAGGCGTTTTCTCTGGGAAAGAAATCGCCTCCCAGCAAATAGAACCCATCCACGTTCTCCCCCGTCCTGTGCAACAGCAGCCTTCGGGATTGCAGGGTAAGCAGCTCTGCCGGATTGTCCGGGCAGCAAATTCCAGTCCGCTCCGCACTTTTTGGCACTTCCAATTCCCAACAGGGCTTGTTTTCTCCCCAGCATTCCCGTCCATCACGCAACAGTGTAAGGTTCAGCATCAGCGTTTCATACAGGCTGTTGCCCTGTGCCTGAATAAAGCCGATCTTGCCCAGCCATCCGGCACCGACGGACGGCAAGCCTTTTCCTTTGGGCTTCGCAGAGGTATCGTCATAGCCGTTCACGCACAGCAGCCACCGCGCCGCCTGCGGATAACTCAGCTGCTCCTTGCTCTGCCCTGCATACAGCGGAAAGAGCCGAAGTTTATTGCTGCTTTCCGACATTTCGCCGTTGAGCTTGGCCGCCCCATACTCCGTGCCGATTCTTGCTTCCGGCACCTGCCAGAAGGGGTGCGTCGGGTGGAAGAGCCAGAAGCGGTCCTTCCACTGTTCCAGATAGTCCCGGATAGGTTCTGCCGGGAAATGCCCCAGCTGCCACAGCTCGCTCCATCGCCGCAACGCCTGACCTCTTTTTTCCAAAGGTTCTGGCTCGCCTTTTACATTCACGCGGGAGAACACGGTAAACAGCACCGCCAGCAGCAGCCGCAGCACGGCGGCATCCTGTGTCGGCATCTCACCCGCAAGATCCACATAGTCCTGCGCCGACACCAGCGCCTCGGTCAGGGACACCTCCTGCACCGTATTGTCCTTCAGCCGTACCCGTATCCACGGTTCGGTCAACAGGTCAAATTCGATCTCCTTCATCCTTCTCCTCCTTCCGATATTCCAGACCATTCTCGCGGTCATAGCAAAGCTCCATGTCCGCAAGATGGGCGGTCAGGTCTTCATCCAGCAGCAGGACCAGCTCTCCGTGCAGCAGCGGCGACAGCTGCCACGCTGCAAGCCATCTGCGGTCGTCTGCGTCCAGCTCCCGGATGACCTCGTCCACCTTCCACGCTTTGCCAAACACCGCCGGGAGCCGCAACTTCTGCCGGGCGATCTTCAGCGCCGTCTCCGGCGGGGGCGGGCTGTCGGCGGCCACGGCGCTGCCGCCCTCCTGCCATGGCAGAAAATGGATGCTTCCATCCGTCCGTCGCTGCATCACCAACACCTCCACCGAGGGGTCGCCGTCCCGCACTGCTGCCCGGGCAGCCGAGTCCGAGCGGGCGCCCTCGTCCTGCATCCAGCCATCCAACGTATTGAGTTCCTGGAAATCTTCATCGACCTCAGGTTGCGGCACAAGATATTTCCCGGCACGATCCTTCTTTTTCTCCTGCACCTGCTCGTACTCACTTCGCAGCTTTTCCCCCTGCTCCGTTTCGGGGGCTTCCTGTTCCCAGCCGTAGACCTGCTGCACCAGCGGGGCAATGTCCTCCGGCAGCCGGATGCTCCGGGGCAGATACTTCCGGGTGCGCCAGAGCAGCCACTGACCATACACCGCCTCGCTGCCCGCATCAAAAGCCTCTTCTCCGGTGTCCAGCACCGCACAGCAGGCCTGCTGTAAGGGCTTTGGGCGTCTGCGGCAATGGCGGTGCAGCCGTCCGATGCGCTGCAACAGAAGATCCATAGGGCAAAGCTCGGTGACAAGAACGTCCAGATCAAGGTCCAGTGACTGCTCCATCACCTGCGTACCCACCACGATCAGATCGTTCCGGCTCTCCGGCACAGAATCCTTGCCGATGCGTTCCATCAGCTGCTCTTCCCGCGCGGCGCGGTCCGGCATCAGGAACTGTGCATGGAACAGCTGCACCTCTTTGTCGGGCAAGCTCTCCCGCAGCAGCTGCGCGATCTTCTGCGCTTTTTTAACTGTGTTGACGATCACCCCTGCACAGCCGCCCTCCGCCAGCTTTCGGCGCAGCAGCCCGGGCAGCTCTGCCTCCGTGAGCGGGGTCAGCTTCACCGTTTGTCCGGGTGTGTCCAGCGGGATGACGGTCTGCTTTACCTCTGCGCCGTCCGTCCATGTCAGCAGCGGATAGCCGCAGCTAAATCTCCACGGAGCGTCCGGGTCAGGCCTGCGCTTTTGCTGATACGCTTCGATCAGCTCTGCATGCCGCCGGGCGGGCAGGGTGGCCGACAGCAGGATCACCGGCACCTTGTACCAGCCCAGCCATTCCAGTGCGCGATCCAGATAGCAGTTCATGTAAGCATCGTAGGCATGACACTCGTCGATGATCACCACCTTGCCCGCAAGCCCCAGATGCCGCAGCATCACGTGCTTTTGGGTCAGTGCTGCCATCAGCAGCTGATCCACTGTGCCGACGACGAAGCTGGCCAGCAATGCCTGCTTGCTGCCCCGGAACCACTGATGCACCTGTACCTGATGCTCTTCCGGCGCATCCTCTTCCAGCTGCACCCTGCCCCCTTGCAGCCGAAGATAGTTCTCATTCAGCTCTGCCATGCCATGGGCCAGCTGGATGGCCTGCGGCACCTCCTCCGACTGGGTATCTGCCCAGTGGAGCAGCCGACGAAAGATGCCGTTTGCCGTAGCCTGCGTGGGCAGTCCGAAAAAGACGCCGCCCAGACTGAACCGGCTGGCCATGATCTCCATAGCGGCCAGAGCCGCCTCTGTTTTGCCCACGCCCATCTGCGCTTCCAGAATCAGGATGCCCGGTTCTGCCGCAGCACTCACCGCATCCAGAACCACTCGCTGCACGGCGTTGGGCGCAAAGCCGAACCGCACCTCAAACTCCTGCGGTTTTGCAATGCCCTGCTGCGCCTCCCATGGGAAGGGGAGCGCCAGCTTTTTCCACGCCCTGTCCACCCGCGCCGGATAATCCTCCCTGCTGCCCAGCTTTTCCACTGGGATCAGCGGGAAATACTCCGTGTTGCTGGCGATCCAGTCTGCCATGATCAAAAGTCCCGTCAGCAAAATCTCTTCGGGCTGGTTGAGCACCGGCAGCGCATCTACCCCGGAATAGCCGCTGTCCTGCAGTGCCGCCTGAAGCAATTCGTTCCAAAAGCCCTCCCATATGTACTTTTGCTCTTTCGGGTAATAGTTGCTCTCCCAGCCGTCCAGCTGCTCATCGACTGCTCCGCCGTTCTGGGGTCTGCCATGGTGTGCCCCCACAATGGAAGCAAGCCCGCCGGGACACCCCTCCCACAGCAGGATTGCCTCCCCTGCCCGGGCATGAGGCGACTGTTTGCGGTTCTGCACCGGGCAGCTCAGCGGTGTCAGGCGTTCCAGCCGTTGTTTCGCTTCGGGCAAACACTGCATGATCATGCTCTGGAAGGTTAAAATCGCTTTGCCCAAATCGTGCCCCCAGCCCAAAAAGCGAGCCAAACACACCAATTCTTCCTCTTCCAACCCGGATGCCTTTTTTACGCTGTCGGGCAGCCATTTTCGCACCAGAAGCTCCATGATCTCTGCCGTATCTCGCAGGTGCATCCAGAGCGGCAGCCATAGGCTGGTGTTTTCCGGGTCTGTTTTTCCTGCCAGAAACTTTGTTTTATTCAGCATCCATCGCATTCTCTGTTCCTTTTCCGATCGTCCGTGTTTTCGGTACGGCAAGCATACCAGATAAGGCGTCCCATAATCTGTACTTTCATTGTTTTTGTCCCGCAGATGCAAAAAATAAGCTCATCGGGTCAGGCCCCATCCAATCAGAAGCACCTTTGCAGGGCAAAAAAGCGGCAGCTTCACTATCCTCTGTCCCGCTTACTGCACCAAAAATACGCTTCTGTCCTTCTGCTGTCAATGGCCCGGCACAAATTCGTCAAAGCCCCAAAATCGTGCCTTCTTTTTTGTACAAAACCGCCCCGGCTTCCTGTTACGGAAACCGGGGCGGCTCATATACTTTATTGGTGCTCTCTCAAGCTCTCACGCAATTACTTGCGGGGATTCTTGATAGCAGCCTGAGCGGGTGCCAAAATTGCAGAGCGTTTGCGGTAGCAATGTGTTTTCCTTTTAATAAACCGTATTTTCAAAGAATGGCTTTATACTTCGTTTTATTCCACCGCGTAAATCTCATCCTGCAATTTGCCGTCACGGCCCATGACCTTAGCCACCACGCGGTCTGAATGCCGGACATAGGCTGCCGCCGGGCCGTTGATTTGTAGCGCAAGCTTTCGCAGCTCCCGGATGTCCTTCACCGGCAGGCGGGCGGCTGCTAGTTTCTGCTTCAAATCCGGGCGGGCAGGGTTCACGGCGATGCCGTATTGAGTCACCAGCAGGTCTACCGAGCTGCCCGGCGTCGAGGTGGTGATGACCTTGTCCACCACGATAGACATTCTCGCTCGGGTCAGCGGTGCCACGATGACGGTCAGCTTTGCTTCCTCGGCCACATCGGTATGGCCGCCGGAGCCGCCGATGATACGCCCATTGGAGTCCGTGTGGACATTTACGTTGAAATCGGTATCGATTTCGGTGGCACCCAGCACCACCACATCCAGATTGGACGCCGCCGTGCTCTTGGAGTCTGGGCTGGCATACTGTGCCGCCGTAATCTCCATATGCTTCGGGTTCTCCCGGATGGATTCCACTGCTTTCAAGTCAAAGCACTGCACGTCCTGAATCGCGGCAAAGCATCCGGCTTCCAGCATTCCGACGATATAGCCCGTGATGCCGCCCAGCGCAAAGCTGCCCTTGATGTTCTTGCGCAGCATGATTTGCTTGAGGTATTCTGCAACGGCCAGCGAAGCGCCGCCGGCACCAGTCTGAAAGGAGAAGCCATCTTTCAGCAGACCGGAAGCATCGATGGCCTGTGCGGCGAGGTCGGCAATCTTGAGGGCAATCGGGTCTTTCGGCATACGGGTCGTGCCCGACACGATGCCCAGAGGGTCGCCGATGGCAGGAACATTTACCACATAGTCCACATAATCCTCAGTGATGGAGGCGTCCGTCAGAGGATAGTCCATCAGGTGGTCGGTGATGACCACCACTTTTTTTGCCTTCATGGCGTCTGCAAAGGCGTAGCCCAGCGAGCCGCAGGCCGACGGGCCGTACTTGCCCGAGCAGTTGCCCATAGAATCTGACGCCGGGGCTGCAATAAAGGCAATGTCGATGAGGCTGCGCCCGCTGAGAATGTCCGCCGGGCGGGAGCCATGCGTGCGGAAGATGATGGGTTTGGGCAGGATGCCCTTGCTCAGCTCCCGGCCAATGCCCGGTGCAATGTAATCCGTTTCCAACCCAGTAACAACGCCGTTTCGGATGTGGTCGAGCATCGGCTCGTAGCAGTCAAAAACCGAGCTGGCGTTCACGGTCAAATCTTTCACGCCCATCTTCGCGGCTTCGTCCAGAACCATGTTCAGCACATAGTCGCCGTTGCGCAGATGATGATGGAACGAAATGGTCATACCGTCCCGCAGGCCGGCTTGTTCCATTGCCTGCCGGAGTGTTTCGCAGAGCTTACGCAAGGTAATCCACCCCCTCAATTTCAGATGCTGCTTCCAATGTCGTACGAGCACGCTGCACGATGGGGGCATCTATCATCTTGCCCCGCAGAGCAATCGCGCCCTTGCCCTTCCGCTTAGCCTCGGCAATGGCTGCAAACACATCCTTTGCGTAGGCGATTTCCGCCTCACTGGGCGAGAAAATCCGGTTCACGATACCCACATGGGCCGGGCTGATGCAGGCTTTGCCAGAAAAGCCGAGTCCCCGGGCATAGGCGGCATCTTTTTCAAGACCTTCCAAGTCCTGCACGTCCGTAAACGGCGTGTCGTACACGCGCATTCCCGCAGCGCGGGCGGCACAGACGATGCGGCCGCGGGCATAGAGAATCTCGCTGCCCTCTTTGGTGCGGCGGCTGTGCAAATCGGCGGTCAAATCCTCGGCTCCGAGGAAAAGGCCGGTCATGCGGGGAGATGCGCAGGCCACTTCATAGGCGTTTTCAATGCCTGCTGCGGTTTCCAGCAGCGCAAGGATTTTGGTGGAGCCAGAGGGGATTCCCAGTTCTGCTTCCAGCGCAGTCAGCGCCTCGTCCAGCTGGTGGATGTAGGCCGCGCCGCTGACTTTGGGCGGCATGATAGTCTCCGGGCGAAGCGGTAGAATCGCGCGCAAATCCTCCATCCAGTAATCGGTGTCCAAGCCGTTGATGCGGACGATTCGCTCGCACTTGCCAAAATCCAGCGATTCCAGCGTATTTTTCAGAAGCTCACGGGCGGCGTCCTTCTCGTCGGGCGAAACTGCATCCTCAAGGTCAAAAATCAGACTGTCTGCGCCCAGCTGACCGCCATTGATCAGCATATTGGGGTTATTGGAAGGCAAAAACAGCATTGTCCGTCTCATTGTACAGCCTCCTCTTTCACAGCTCGCCGGACGGCGGTGGTCGTCCGTGCACGAATCGTGCAATCCAACGCACCGTGGTCTACAGCCTTTACAACGGCATTTTCAACGCCCATCTCGGCCAGCACTTTCTGTATCATGGCCCGGATGGAGTCCCCGTAATAAGCAGCGACGGAAGAAGTCAAATCGATTTTCACCCCATCTGTGCCGGGATGTATCGTTATCATAATGTCGCTTGATTCCAGCGTTCCAGCGACAGCGCCATGTTTAAGCTCCATAAGAACCGTTTCCTCCTTCTGCATGATTTGTGTGCATCTTTTGCGTTATGCTATATGAATTCTCAACAGAATTCATATATTCTGTACACTTATTGTAAATCATTTCACAGAAGTCCGCCATTCTTCGCCAACTAAGGAAAGCTTTTGTAACTAAACAAAACCTTGCTCGTTTATCGTTTGAGCAGGTACAGCACGCGCGGCCGGCCTCCTGTCTCATAATCAATGGAGCTGACCATTTCCTGAATTTCGATGAGGTAGTTCAGGTAGCGGCGGATGGTCACTTTGGAGAGTCCAAGGGCAGCGGAAAGGCTTTCACAGGTGTGCTTTTCATCCGGGCGCTCCCGCAGATAGCTCTTCACACGGTCAAGGGTCATCTGGTTCAACCCTTTGCGCAAATCCTGCGTCTCAAAATTGAGGTTTGCCGGGGCGGCATTCAGAAGCTGGTCCAGCATGGTCTGGTTGGCCGTATGGCTGTGCTTGAGTACATCTTCCTTGCGCAGGTACTTCTGCACCGCCTCCTGAAACCGTGCAAACGAAAACGGCTTGATAAGGTAATCCACAATGCCCAGCTGCAGAGCTTCGGCCACGGTCTGGATTTCGGTGGCCGCCGTCACCATAATGACCGAGAGGTTCCGGTGATCGCCCCGAATCCAGCGCAGCAGTTCGATGCCATTCATGCCGGGCATATAAATATCCACGATGGCAAGGTCGGCTTCGTTTTCCTTCAGATATTCCTGTGCGGCCGCTCCGCTGTTGAAAATGCCGTCGATTTGAAAATCCCCCAGAGGCTGCAGATACTGGCAGTTGATTTGAGCTACCATCGGGTCATCCTCTATTATAATTGTGCGAATCACTGAGAACCCTCCTTCTGTCTCTTAATCTGGAAAATCAGGGTAAAGGTCGTACCCGCGCCCTGCTCTGTGTCTACATCGATGGTGCCGTCGTGGCGGACGACGATGTTCTGAATCATGGACATTCCAAAGCCTCGTCCCTCTGCCGCCTTGGTGCTGAAGCCAAAGTCGTAAATATGGGACAGCATTTCCTGCGGGATGCCGATGCCGGTATCCGATACGACAATCAGGAGGCTCTTTTCGTCCTCGGTGATTTGCACCGCCACGCTGCGGGAATTTCCGCTTCCCTGTGCGTTCACGGCCTCGATGGCGTTGCCCAGCAGGTTGCCCAGCACGGTAACGAGTTCATTGGTCGAAAGATAGGCACTGTGGGGCGGAAGAGTGCTGCCCGAAAGCAGGGTGAGTCCGATTTCCAGCTCGTGGGCATGGTTGGCTTTGCCCAGAAGCAGCGCCGCCACACTGGGGTTCTGGATATTCTGGATAATCGGGCCGATGGCCTGCGAGTGGATGGACGCCACATTTCCGATGTAATCAAGTGCTTCCTGCGTGCGGCCGATTTGGAGCAGGCCGGCAATGACCTGCAAACGGTTCATAAACTCGTGGTTGTTGGCCCGCAGCGCCGTCACGATATGCTGCGTGCCGTTCAGCTGTTCTGCCTTGCGGACAGCTTCGGTTTTATCTTTCAAGATAAGAGTCAGGCCGGGCTTTTTGTTCTGGTCATCCCGCACCAGAATATTTGCCAGCACATTGGGCCGGGAGGTGGAAAGGTTTTCACCGGTGCAGTCCAGCAGCGTCGTTTCTTCGCGGGTGCGCAGAATCGCATCCAGCGGAGCGCCCTCCAATTTGCTGCGCTTCTGGCCCAGAATGTTTTCCGCCGCCTGATTGACCAGCTGGACTTTTCCCTTCGGGTCAACAAAAACGACCCCCTCATCCAGACTATCCAGCATTTCACTCTGGGTCAGGTAAGTGTTGGCCAGCCCCTGCGGCGTAAAGCCCAGAAGCATCCGCCGGACCATGAGCGAGATAATACCCGAAATGATGCCCAGTGCAAGAAACAACACCAGCGCTATCCAGAAATACGTAGAAAAAATATTCTTCTTGAGGGAGTTGATACAGGTCATGGTAGCGCTCACTGTAATGAAGCCGAGAATCGAGCCGTCTGTACCCCGAACCGGCGTCAGAAAGCGGTGCTGCAATCCCAGTGTACCAATGGCATCCGAAAAGTAGCTTTTCCCCGCCAATGCATCTCCTTGGTCGCCGCCCACAAACTCCTCGCCAATCAATGCATGGTTGACGTGATACAGCCGAATCAAATTGCAGTCTGACAGCGTCAGCACGTCCATATTGTCCGCTGTATCCACCAGCGTATCGAAATAATGTATCATCTCATCGGTGCAGTATCCCTGATGATACGCCTCCCGAACCATCGCGCTGTCTGCCAGTGACAGTGCGGTGGTTTTCAGCATATCGTCCAGCTGCGTCTGGAATGTAGAGATGGAAAAATGCAGCGTAATGCCCAGTGCAAACCCCAGAAGGAGCGTACCCGTGATGCTGCAGCAGAGAAATATCTGTTGAAACAGCCGAGAGGAATCCAGTTTTGATTTCTGCGTTTCAGGTGCAGAGATATTTTCTTCCATGCCGTTTCCTCTTTTCCAAATCGTATATTGTATACCACAGAAGATGCAACATTTTCCCCTCAGTTCAGGGGGTGCCGCTTCTGTTTCTGCTTTTCCCTAGAATTCCCCCTTATAGTATCACAGTTTCCACAAAAAAACCACGCCGAAAGCCATTTGAGAGGTGATTCTGCACACTTTCTTTAGTTTCTAAAGGTTTCCATAGCTTGCAAACGCTTTGAATAGTTTCTAAAGCATTCCCAAATCCGACCAAAGCGGCTAATATTTGTGTCAGAAAAGCACAAAAGCAATTCACATTTTAGAATGTCTTTTGTAGAAAGAGAGTGTTCTTGAAAAGGAGGGCAAGCGCATGGATTTCAACAAAGCAGCTCTGGAAATGCACGAGACACACCACGGCAAAGTGGGCATCGTGAGCAAGGTGGAGGTCAAGAACCGCGACCAGCTGGCAACAGCTTACACGCCCGGTGTTGCCGAACCCTGCCGCAAGATCAGGGAAAACCCCGACGACGTCTACAAGTACACCTTCAAGAGCAATATGGTGGCTGTCGTCT
>PPYE01584703.1_pt1 | contig 141975 bp, 137 predicted proteins | sample 1559881 | NCBI WGS metagenome assembly PPYE01 (sample SAMN08240022, study PRJNA423297) | Human gut metagenome, whole genome shotgun sequencing project.
CTGGAAAGCCAGGCAAAGGATGATCCCGGTTATCCTCTGATCAAGCGTGCTTTGTATTATTGCAGTAGATTGATGGCAAAGCAGAAGCATCCAAAGAATGGATTTCAGCATTCGGATTATGACAGGATCAAAAAGGTCTGTTCCATCTGGATCTGTATCGGACATAACAATCAAAAGAATGATGTCATTAACACCTATAGGATACAGGAAACATGTGAAACAATGATATGGCATGCCGCAAGGGAGGATTATGACTTGCTCACAGCAGTCATGGTGTATCCAAAGAAGGAAGGCATACGAAAAGCGCAGAATATTCCGAATGCGGTAGAGCAGGAGGATGAGAACAAGCAGAGACTGCTGGAGCTGTTAAAGATTTTGTTTATAAAAAATCTCGTTATAGAGGATAAAAAGGAACAATTACAAAAGACGTATGGTATACTAATGGAGAAGGAGATAGATAAGGAGGTTATGGATATGTGCAACTTTAGCGATTTCATTGAACAAAGAGGGATTGAAAAGGGGTTGGAGCAAGGACTGGAAAAAGGCTTATTACAGGGAAAAGCTGAAGGCAAAGTGGAAACAACACTGCTATATGTAAAAAAACTAATGCAGAAAATCGATGTCAGTGCAGTGGATGCCATGAATATGCTGGATGTTGAAGATGATATTCGACCTGCGATTTTGCAATCTCTACAACTATCCTAAAAAGCTATACCTACAATATTTTAAAGGGCTGTTTCATCACAGCTCTTTTTCTGCATACATTACAGAAGCGATAAGAGGCATTAGCTAACCTTTAATCATCATCGATTTACTATCTTTTTGACGATAATCTGTGAAAAACTATAGTAAAGAAGTAAGAATGTGACATTTATGTGATTTAAACTTCCAAATATTGGAAATTACCTCTATAATATATGAGTAGCATTACTAGAGAGTGAAGTTAAAGGCAGGGATATATATGAATGTTAGTAGAGATAGATTATCAGTTATCGGTAAACTGATTGGCATTTACAGAGAAGAACGGCGGGGTAATACACAAAATAGTTTTACTCTGAAGAAATTTTGTGATGGCATTTGCAGTATAAATACGTTAAAGAATATCGAAGCTGGCGGATTGAGCAGATCTGAGGATGTTTATATTGAATTGTTGGATAAGCTGGATTTGAAGTTTGGCGAATTTCCTGTTATAGATGAAGTGCTAGATAGACTTTTAATGAAATTATATAAAGCTATAGAATTTTATGATATTGATGAAATAGAATTAGTTTCTGATAAAATGATACGTGTATTAAAAGAAGTTAATAAATATGTTTACTATTCAGAAGTTGAATCAATTGTAAATGATTTGAGAGATTATTATTTCAAGGATGGATATATTGATGATGTTGTATATCAGAAATACAGAAGTATTCTTTATCAGTTTGAATTAAAATATATGGATCTATTAAGAATTTTAATGTTTCCAAAAATTGAATGTAATAGCATAAATAACCACAATGAATATATAGAAGAGATAGAATTCATAAAATTATCTGATGCTAAATTGTCATGTATAAGACTAAATCTTCTGCATTACTATTATACACAGAATAAGTATTTAGAAATGAAAAACGAAATTGAATCTTTAGAGAGCCATTTCATGAGAGAATCCAATCATATTAGGTTATTAGATACATATAATTATGCTATTGTGATGTTGACAGATGTGAATATAGATTGGAGTTCAAAATATCTTAATAGGATTGAGGAGTTAGTATCTGAGTGTAACTTACCAAAAATTAAAATATGTGAAGTATATGCTAATATAGGATGTATATTTCATATGATAAAAGATTATGCAAAATCTTTGGTATATTATGAGAAAATGCTTACTTACGGATTCAATACATTAACTAATCTAATTTATATGGCAGATTGCCAAAATAGATTAGGAAGGCCTATTAAAATGCCTATCATCGAGAACTTTGAGTATGATAAATACCCAATAGATTTGAAATGTATGTTTAAATATTTCACTTTAAGTGAAGATACTCCGGTTTTTATAAAGCAAAATTATATTTTAAAGAAAATTCTACCGTATTTACATGATAAAGAACTAATTGAGATATTTAGATTTGAGCTACTGAAATTACTAAATTACACGAATCAATATAAACTTTTACATGTTTTTGAGACAGGAATTCAGCAAAAATTTTAAATTGAAGTTGACGGTTTTATCTAAAAAAGCATTTAATCGATCAAAAAAAAGTTTTATGTTAACTGTTTCCCTTTTCATTGAATAGAATTATTAAATCATTTAATATATGGATGTCGATGATGATATGCATATGGTCTACTTTGTTGTAGGTGTATTAAATGAAAAAGGTAATTTTAGCTGGTGCATGTGGTTTAAGTCTGTTATTTGCATGTGCGTTCGGATTAGAAACAAAACCAAATCTTAATGTAGCTGGTTCTGGTGGAAACATACATGTTAGAGTCTAAAGTTGAAAACTACTTCTTTTCATAAGAAGTTTTTTCTTTTACAGCCCGAGTTGACGGTTTTCTTGAAAAACTGTAATAATCGCCAAAATTTTTATTAAATGTCAACTTACATGAAATCCATTGTATAAATTCACTATTTCTAGTAACATATAGGTGTCTTGAAGAGGGTGGGCTTCGAGACACTGGGGATCACTTCGGTGATCATATGGGAATCGTATTGATGGAGATTGTGAAAATGGTCTTCCCCAAGCCCGTTTATTCTCATGTACACTCTTAGTAAATAAACTGATACTGTTTACAAAATCAATACGAATGGGGGATTACAAGAACAGCAGCTTTGCTCGACAAGGTTGCTTTTTTTGTTTTCTTCGGCTACACTTAATGTGGAATATGGAGAGATGTGCATGAGTAAACTCTTATTGAAAAATATAACAAAATCCTATGGGGATATTAAGGCAGTACGCGATTTTCATCTCGAGCTCTCGGAAAAAAGCTTTATTGTGCTTGCAGGTCCATCCGGGTGTGGGAAAACGACATTGCTTCAGCTTGTCGCAGGATTTCTGACTCCGGATTCAGGAGAAATATATATTGATGATCAGCTTGTCAATCAGAAAACACCTGCTCAGAGAAGTATCTCCATGGTATTTCAGGAAGCTGCATTGTTTCCTCATATGAGTGTTTTGGAGAACATAACCTTCGGTCTTGCTCACAGCGGAATGAAGCAGCAGGATATAAAGGAAGCTGTCTATCAGATATGTGAAGTGCTGGGTATCTGTGACTTACTGGAACGCAAAGCGCGTGATTTATCAGGTGGGCAAAAACAGCGTTGTGCGATTGCCCGTGCACTCATAAGAAAACCATCGTTGTTTCTGATGGATGAGCCTCTGAGTTCTCTGGATGCGAGACTTAAGACACAGCTTCGAATTGAAATTGCGCAGCTGTATCAGAAAAACAGTGCCACCTTTCTCTATGTAACACATGATCAAATGGAAGCAATGACACTGGCGGATATTCTGATTATTATGAAGGATGGAGAGATTCAGCAAATGGGAAATCCGATTGCCATTTATCAAAATCCAATCAATCTGTTTACTGCCTCTTTTTTAGGTGTATATGATATCAATCAGTTTACAGCAGTCCTTGCACAAGGGGAGCTTTTCTTTCATGAGCAGAAGATACCATGGCTGTCAGATGATAAAAATCTTTCCGTAATACTGGCGGTGCGTTGTGAACATGTCATTGAGGTATCAACAGGTGGTATATGCGGCAGCATTGTATTGGTTGAACAGTCCGGTGAGCAGGTGTATTATCATATCCAATATGAAGAGGGAGTCGTTATTATGAAGTCAGATACTTCCCATATCCATCAGCGCATGGAGAATATCCGGTTCTGGATTGACTGGGAATATGTACTTCTGTTTGATGCCTGTACGCAAAATCGTATATATAAGATGAAATAAAAAAGCCGTATTCCCGTATTTTCTCCTGCTGAAGAATGTGGAATCGGCTTATTTTTTTATACCATTTAAACAAAGCACAAAAAAAGATTCCGTTAGGAATCTCTTCTGATCTATCATGGTGGAGCGTATCGGGATCGAACCGATGACCCCCTGCGTGCAAAGCAGGTGCTCTCCCAGCTGAGCTAACACCTATCTATATGCTCTATCATTTAATAAAAGCAGTTTTTCACATAAAGTTATTATGGATTACTTGAAGCTTTGATTTAATTTTTTATTTCCTCCAGTTATGACAGTAAACATAAGGCTGAAAATTTGTTCAATCTGCTCTGCTGTAAGGTATACAGCCGCGGTAAGCGGATATCATGAAACTTGGTTTCCGACTGTCGGCTTCGAAAGTAACATGAGCCTTCCAATCTGCCTTTTTTGATTCCTCTTTTTCCCTTCCTCTCTACTTTCTGCTTAAAACCTTTTATGATTCCTTCTTCCATCCCCTCTTCAAAGCTGTCCTTAAAGCCATAGCGGTAACGTGTATGCAAAGGCAGGTATGTAATCTGCATACATAAGCATACAGCTTCCATGCTTTACACGATTCGTGATAATTTGGCTACCATCCAGTCAGAGTGTTCCCGGCAAGACGGTCGACTGGAGATAAGCAGACTGCATGCTTATGATATATCCGTAAAAAGAATAGGGGATTGCAAGCGAAAGAGAAATCGTCTAAAATATAAGAAAACTTTTGAGGGGTGATGTTGTATGAAAATAGCAAAGGAGGCACTGCGGCTCAGCTTTCCTGTGATGGTCGGCTATGTATTCCTCGGAATCGCTTTCGGTATTCTCTGCCAGCAGCAGGGCTATTCCATGCTCTGGGCGTTTTTGATCAGTCTGAGTGTGTATGCCGGAAGTATGCAGTTTGTTTTACTGACATTCTTTCATGCCGGATTTTCACTTGTGGAGGTAGCACTGGTCACACTTACCGTAAATGCAAGGCAGCTGTTTTATGGTCTTTCATTTCTGAAGAGCTTTCCGGCGATGGGAAAGAAACGCTGGTATATGATGTTTTCCCTGACAGATGAAACCTATTCCTTATTGTGTGCAATTCCGAATAAGGAAAGCAGAGAGGGGAAACAGCTGATGTTCTGTATATCGTTATTTGATCAGCTGTATTGGATAATAGGTTCCGTACTCGGTGCAACCATCGGCTCTCTGCTCGCCTTTGATACCACGGGAATCGATTTTGCAATGACGGCTTTGTTTACTGTCATCTTTGTGGAGCAGTGGCTGGCAGCGAAGCAGCATGGTGCTGTCTATATCGCAATAGCCGCGATTCTCATTTCCACTGCACTGTTTCAGTTATCTAACTTTCTGCTGCCGGCGCTCATACTGCTGGTCATTCTGCTTGTCATCTTTCAGGACAAGGTGGAAAAAAAGGAGGATGCATCATGATAGGTATTACGGATAGCCTGCTGATTATCGCAGTTGCGGCGGTTTGCACCTTTCTGACACGTGCGCTTCCCTTTATGATATTCAAGAACGCAGAAGCACTCCCGCGGAAGATTGTATATCTGGGGAATGTGCTGCCTATGGCGATCATGCTCTGTCTGATTGTCTACTGTGTACGCAATACGAGTTTTTTTCAATATCCGTACGGTCTGCCGGAGCTGCTGGGAATCGGGAGTGTCGTACTTCTTCATGTGTGGAAACGCAATAATATGATCAGTATCATCGGAGGAACCCTGCTTTATATGGTGCTGGTACAGCTGGTGTTTGTATAGCTTTGAAGGATGCTTTGAACCAACTAAAAACGTAATGATAAGGAAAGGCGTGTTCCGTATTGATGAATTCTGTACAGGGACACCCTTTTTCTGTGAAACAGTGAAAGCTGTGTGTGCTTTAGAAATGGGACACAGACACATCACATTTTACAGTTATAAGCCGCAGATCTTCAGGGAAATTTCTTATACCGCGCTTTGTTTACGCAGTTTTACCACACAGAGCAGTCTGATCTTTTGGCTTCTGGATATCCGTCACGGTATGAAAATTCTGTCAGGTAACGAAGCACGGTGTCAGGGTGCTGAGCAAGTATGAAAAACTCAAATAAAAAAAGCCATGACAATCATCATGGCCGGCACACAGATGCAAAGAAGGCGTCATATTGTTCCTTGAATACCGAATCCTTCAGTGTAATGTAATTAAATTCATGGAGAATATGGAAATCATACAGGTCGATCACTTCCAGTTCTCCTTTTTCTATCTCTTCTCTTGCGGCGGCTTCATACAGAAAGCTGATTCCCTGATTGTTTCTGACGAGCGTTTTGATAGCCTGTACATTGCCGATTTCAATCACCCTCTGAAAGGAGGCAATGGATAAATTGATTTCCTGCATGCCGCGCTCCAGTATTTCTCTGGTACCACTGCCATCTTCCCGAACAATCAGTGTTTCCTGCACCAGATCCTTCAAACAGCGTACCTCCTTTTGCAAGGTATAATGCTTTCCTTTTACCGCAACATAGCGCTCCTGCGACAGCAGCTTCCAGTCATAGGTCTGCTTTGGAAAATATCCCTCAACAAAGGCGAAGCCGATATCCCCGCTGTTCAGCATCTGTAAAAGGGTTGCTGTGTTTTCCACAATCATGCACAAAGAGGTCTCCGTATGCTCAGCGAGAAAGCTGTTCAAGCGCTGTGGCAGGATAAACTCCCCAATCGTCAGCGTGGCACCAAAGCGCAGGGCGGGTGTTTTCTGATTCTGCTTCAGCAGACTGCGGATCATTTTCTCATCCGCAACCATGGTACGCACTTTCTCAGCCAGCAGCTTACCCTGAGCCGTCAGATTCAACTGCTTTCCGTCATAAAAAAACAATTTGCAGTCATATTCCTTTTCCATATATTTGATATGCTGCGAAACCGCAGGCTGTGTAATGCATAAGATATCCGCAGCCTTCGTATAATTTAATGTTTCAGACAGCGTAAGGAATGTATATAAACGAAAATCCAGCATGTTCTCATCTCCCAATTTCTGTAAGGTAAGTATACCACGAATAAAAGAAGAGCGAAAGAAAAACAGGTGTCTTTAATATGTGTACAGATGTACTTGTTTTGTTTACGTTGAGAAAACTCTTTCATAAATGTTACATCAATTTTTCATTTTAACTTTCATTTTATTTCATTTGTGCTATAATAGTGCTTACTAACAGAAAAACATGCTGTTGGATGAAGTATAAGAGGAAAGGAAGGTGCCTGATTATGGCCGAAAACAGAATTTACAATTTTTCAGCTGGTCCATCCATGCTGCCACTGGAGGTGTTGAAAAAAGCGCAATCGCAGATGCTGAATTACGAGGAAAGTGGCATGTCGGTTATGGAAATGAGTCATCGATCCAAAGCCTATGATGCGATAATTACAAAAACACAGGAACGAATGCGTTCCATCATGAATATACCGGATAACTATAAGGTTTTGTTCCTGCAGGGAGGAGCAACCTCTCAGTTTTCCATGGTTCCCCTGAATCTGCTGCAGAAGGGTACGGCAGATTATATCGTGACCGGATATTTTGCAAATAAGGCGTATGCGGAAGCAAAAAAATACGGGGAAATCGTTCTTGCAGGCTCCAGCAAGGATGCGGATTATTCCTATATACCCGCACAGCAGGAGCTGCAGCTGAATAAGGATGCAGATTATGTATATCTGTGTGCGAACAATACGATTTACGGTACCGAATGGAAATATGTTCCGGAAACGAACGGTGTGCCGATTGTTGCCGATATGTCCAGTGACATTCTGTCCAAGCCGGTGGATGTATCCAAATTCGGCATCATTTTTGCCGGAGCACAGAAAAATATGGGGTGTGCCGGTCTGACAGTCGCAATCGTTCGTGAAGATTTGATCGGATATGCAAAGGATTTCACACCGGTGATGATGGACTATGCTCCCCTTGCCGACAAGGATTCCATGTACAACACACCGCCGACCTATGCAATTTATATTTTGGGGCTGGTGCTGGAATGGATTGAACAAATGGGCGGACTCGAGGTCATGCAGAAGCGAAATGAAGAAAAGGCGAAGCTGCTGTATGACTATCTGGATAACAGTGCTTTCTATACAACCACCGTACGCAGGGAGGATCGCTCTTTGATGAATGTAACCTTCCGTGCACCGAATGCAGAGCTGGATGCGTTGTTTGCCAAGGAAAGTGCCGCAGCCGGTATGAGCAATCTGAAGGGGCACCGTGCAGTTGGCGGAATGCGTGCATCTATCTACAATGCCATGCCGCTGGAGGGTGTGCAGACACTGATTGCATTTATGAAAAAATTTGAAGAGGAACATAAATAAGGGAGATAATTATGAAAATAAAGCTGTTTAATAAAATTGCGGATGCCGGAATCAATCAGTTTGATCCGATTGCATATGAATTTTCTGAGGATTTTGACACGTATGATGCCATTATGGTGCGTAGTGCGAAGCTGCACGATGTGGAATTTCCCGCCGATCTGAAATGTATAGCCAGAGCCGGAGCAGGGGTAAACAACATACCGCTGGATCGCTGCAGTGAACAGGGAATTGTCGTTTTCAATACGCCGGGGGCCAATGCCAATGCCGTGAAGGAGCTGGTAATGGCAGGACTGCTGATGTCCTCCCGTAAGATTACAAAGGGCATCGAATGGGTCAAGACTCTGGAGGGTGACGATATTTCCAAGGCTGTGGAAAAAGGAAAAAGCAATTTTGTCGGTCCGGAAATTGCAGGTAAAAAGCTGGGCGTTATCGGACTTGGTGCGATTGGCGTACTGGTTGCCAATGCCGCAGCCGCCATGGATATGGAGGTTTTCGGATATGATCCGTTCATCTCTGTAAAAGCCGCCTGGACCTTAAAGGCAAGGGTGCACCATGTACAGAATCTGAAGCAGATTTTTGAGGAATGCGATTATATAACCGTACACGTTCCATTCAGTGATAAAACCGCAAATATCATTGATGCGGAAGCGATTGCGGCAATGAAGAGCGATGTGCGTGTGCTGAATTTTGCACGCGGCGGTCTGATCGATGATGAGGCGATGATGAAGGCGATGGATGAAGGAAAGATTGCAGCCTATGTAACGGATTTCCCGACAAAGGAGCTGTTGCAATATGAACAGGTGATCGGAGTTCCTCACCTTGGGGCCTCCACTCCGGAAAGTGAAGAAAACTGTGCGGTTATGGCTGCCAATGAAATCATGGAGTATCTGGAAACGGGAAATATTACCCATTCTGTGAATCTTCCGGATATGCAGCTTGCACAGGAATGCAAATACAGAATCTGCATTATCAATAAGAATGTGCCGAATGTGGTCGGTGCCATTACCACGGCACTTGCCAATGTCGGTGTGAATATCGAAAATATGGCAAATAAGGGGAAAAAGGATTATGCATATATGATCCTTGATACCAATGATGAAGTCAGTGAAGAACTGATGGAACGACTGCGCAGCCGGGAAGGCATTATCAATGCGCGTTTGATTACTGCAAAGGCATAACGCAACGAAAAGCACCTCAATGAAATGAACCCCAAAGCTTGAACAGTCAAAGGAAAGGGATTCGCTTCACAAGGTGCCTTTTTTTTAGTTTCTTTTAAAAGGTATAAACAGAAAAAAATATGATTTTCGTTACAGGAGATGTCAGTACAGACTATCGATGACCTCACTGTAAGCTTTCATAGGCTGTCAAAGTATACAGGGAGTGTAGCATACTGGAGATGACGTTCGCTGATTACAGGAGATATCCTGCTGATAGCAGCTGCTTTTCCATACGAATTGCTGATGAGCTTGCTTGCTTTTCTTATTATATATACAGATTATCTTTTATGTACAGGTTATCGTCTCATTGCCAGTCACCCTGATTTGAAAAATATTAGAAATTTTCAGAGAATTCTGATATAATTCTATGTATTTGTTTAGGATCGTGCAAAGGAGGAATTCGATGCGTTCTTTGATCATTGCGGAAAAGCCGGAGCTGGGTAGAGCGATTGCGGCTGCGATTGACGGCAGCGGTAAGGAAGTCCGCGGCGTCATACGTAAGCAGAATGTCATTATCACCTGGGCATACGGACACCTTCTGCGCCTGTGTGAACCGGATGAGTATGATGGGAAATATAAAAAATGGAAAAAAGAGGATCTTCCGATCTGCTTTGAAAACTGGAAGCTGGTTCCCGATGGAAATAAAAAGGACCGTGTGGAACAGATTATGGCACTGATGCAGGAGTGTGACCAGATCATCCATGCAGGTGACCCGGATGATGAGGGACAGTTTCTGATTGACGAAATTCTGGATTACGCACAAAATGAAAAGCCGGTCAAACGGGTATATATCAATGACAATACGCCGGCAAATATCAAAAAGGCCTTTCATGATCTGATCGATAATGATGAAAAACTGCGTGCTGTGGGTAGAAGCGCCTATGCCCGTGCAGTTGCGGATTATGTAGTGGGAATCAATTATTCCCGCCTGTTTTCCCTGCTTTTGCGAAGAAAAGGCATGAGCGTGGGACGTGTGCAGAGTCCAACGCTGGGATTGATCGTCATGCGTGATGAGGCCATTGATCATCATGTGAAGCAGAAATATTATGAGCTGCATACCGGTGGACATATCGCAGAGCCCGATACATCCATCCGCTTTCAGCTGAAGCCGAAAAGTGATCTGCTGGATGATGGAAAGCATATTCTGCATCGCAATATCATGGAGGATATGGAACGTGATATCATGGCCAAGCCGGATCAGAAGGTGAAAATCGATGAGAAATTCATGGATGTGAAGCCGCCGCTGCCCTTTAACCTTGCGAAGCTGCAGGCACATATGAATGCCAGATATGGCTTTGATCTGAGCAAAACGGACCAGATTACCCAGACACTGCGTGACCGCTATCAGGCCATTACCTATAATCGAAGTGACTCTCAGTATTTAAAGGAAGAGCATTTTCAGGAGGCTGACAAGGTGCTGCCGCATGTCATGAGCAAGCTGAATGAGCAGTATCCGGTGGATTACAAGCTGCATTCCGAATGCTTTAACGACAAATATGTGACGGCACATCATGCCATTATTCCAACCATGTCGGATTTCAATATCGCGCAGCTGCTTCCGGATGAGCGAAGGGTGTATGAGGAAATCTGCCGGTACTACATCATGCAGTTTCTGCCGCCGATTCGTAAACGGCAGCTGAGTGCGATAATCAAAACGGAATATGGGGATTTGCGAGCGACCAGTACCTATGTGCTGGATGAGGGCTATAAGAAATATTTTACGCCGGAGAAGGAGGACAGCCAGGAGGAGGAAGAGGATGACAGCCGCTTCGATTTGCCGAAGGGCACCTATCCGATACAGCTGGTAAGCAGTGAACTACAGGAAAAGGAAACCAATCCGCCGAAGCGCTATACCCAAGCCAGTCTGATCCGGGATATGACCAGTATTGCCAAATATGTACAGGATAAGGAAATCAAGGATATTCTGAAGAAGAAGGATAAGGATAAAAAGGGAGAGAACGGATCGATCGGAACAAGTGCGACCCGCTCACAGATCGTGGAGACGCTGATCAAACGCCGGTATGTGGAAATGAAGGGGAAAAACATTATCTCTACTCAGCTGGGAAAGGACTTTTACCACCTGCTGCCGGAGGAGATCAAAAAGCCGGATCTGACCGCAAAATGGTGGGTGATTCAGGAGGATATCAAGGAAGGCAATGCCGATGTGAAAACCCTGGTGGACAGTGTGCTGGAAGCCTTTGTGCCGCATTTGAAAAAGGATTACTCCCATCTTCGTGTATCCGGTGAGGTGGAAATCGACGATGATCGCAAGGCGGTCGGTATCTGTCCTGTCTGTGGGAATAAAATTGTTGAAAACAGCAAGGGCTTTGGCTGTGTGAATTATCGCAACGGCTGTAAATTCGCTTTGTGGAAGGAGGACCGTTTTTTTCAGTCGATTGAAAAAGAGGTAACCCTACCCATGGCGGAAAAGCTGTTGAAGGATAAATATTGCCTGGTGAAGCTGAAAGAGGGCGAGCAGGAAATCATTAAGGTGCTGCAGCTGGGTGTCAGAAACGGACGGGCAGTCTACCGTCTGGTGGATGTGCCGAAAAAGGATACGTCCGCAAAACAGTCCGATGCAGAAGCAGCCCTTCATGCGGAGCAGAAGAAGACATAAAAAAATTCCCACAATCTCATAAAGAGAATGGGAATTTTTTTTCTTATACCATTGTATAAGTTCTACAGAGCCGAACAGATACTACTGTTCTTCGTAGTAGCATCCTTCTTCCTGTGAAGGAGGAAAACGTCTGCCCTTTTCAACGTCTACGTCACCGTACATTTCATTGCCATCTTTGTCATAGCATGTGTATTTGCCGGTTTTTTCGCAGTTCATTCCTGGGCGGTATTTCTTCTGTGCCATTTCTAACACCTCCTGATAGTAGTATGGGAAAAGCTTATGAATCTTATACATAAACATTGTTTTTTTATTGAAACTTGGTAAAATGAATGTAGATGGAGGATATGCGTATGAAAATTCTGGCTAGTGATTATGATGGGACTCTTCGAACAGAGGAGCTGGTTGATATAAATGATGTCCATGCGATACATGAATTTCGTGCAGCGGGAAACATGTTCGGTCTGGTTACGGGAAGAAGTATGGAGTCCATACAGACGGAGATTCAAAAAAATAAGATAGAATTTGATTTCATTGTGGCAAATAACGGCGGTGTGATCTATGACCGTGATTTTCAACGTCTGCAGGTGCTGTATATGGATTTCAACAAGGCGCTGGATATCATCGCATATATCAAAACCCTGGATTGTGTATCGTATGTTATCAATGACGGCTTCCACCGGTTTAAATTTTCCGTGGATGAGAATCAGATTGATCATAAATACGGCAATATGCCGGATACAAACGAGCATGAGGAGGAGGTATTGGACCGCGGGAAGATATCCCAGCTGGTTGTTTCCCTGAACGACACCATGCTTGCGGAGGAGATCAGTCATTACATCAATACGAACTTTAAGGGCTATGCTGTTGCCTATGTGAATGTGAACTGTGTGGATATCGTGCCGGAGGGTGTTTCCAAGGCAGAGGGACTGTATTTCATCGAACAGCATCTTGGTCTGGAGCATGATGCCATCTATGCCATCGGAGACTCCTTTAATGATATTCCCATGATTGAGGAATTTCACGGCTGTGCCATGATGCATGCAAGAAGTGCAATCGTGGAGCCGGCAGAGCATGTGTTTATCAGTATTGAGGAATGCATTGCATTTCTGATGAAGCTGTAACAAGAAGACAGCGGCAGGAGCTTTCTTTATATTATATATAAGACAATTGCTTGCATCTGAAAGGGCATCTCATATGCTCTTTTTTTGTGGACTATGGATGATGTTATAGGATTGATACTGTGCAATCTCTGCCTTTACAGCGTAAAAATATAGCAGGGGGAAGACGGTATGATCTGCATTTCTCAATTTGACAATAAAACTTGTACCTATGCTAAATACCCATATGTAGGTTATGAAAATGTATATGTAACTTTCCTAGTGGAATAGGAATGCATATATGCATGCATAGAGATGCTTCTGCCTTCACGATTCCTGTTGACTCTCCACTACCTTGTGGTACAATATAGATGAAGGAAGTACCTTGTGTCGTAAAGTAGAGGTGAGTCCATGTACGATAAAACACAGCTCATGCGAGGGAGTCTGGAGGGCTGTATCCTGAAAATCATTGAACAGCATATGACCTATGGCTATGAAATCCTCATGAATATGAAGGAAGCCGGCTGGATTGATGTCACAGAAGGAACGCTGTATCCGATTTTGCTGCGGCTGGAAAAGCTGCACTATATCCGTGCGGAAAAAAGGGATTCTCCACTGGGACCCAGGCGCAAATATTATCAGATCACAGCAGAAGGCCGCGTGTATCTTCGGGATTTTTATACGGAATGGAGTAAGCTGGCAAAAACGATCGACAAGCTGTTTGAAGGAGGTGTGAACGATGACCGGTAATGAATATAACGACAAAGCAAATCTCAACCATGAATACATGATCGTATATCAGGATATGCTGCGCTATCTGAGCAGTAAGGACATTTCCCTGCTGGTCGCAAGGGATATTCGAGACGATATTCTGGCTATGGCACTGGAAAGTCAAACGCGCGGACTCAAGGTAGAGGAGGCATTTGGCGATTATCAGAAATTTTGTGATGCCGTCTGTGCGAATGCGGTACAGGAAACACGGCTGGAAAAGCTGCTGCGCTGGTGGAGGCTGCTGTCCTCCCTTTTGGTATTGTGGGCGCTGCTTGATGTTATCGGAATCGGAATCGATGAGAGCGAATATGTGAAAAACGGTATGCTGTTTGTGTCATGGAAGACCATCATGTTTTATATCATGCTCATTCTAGGAAGCACTGTGCTAGTACAATGGCATAACCGGCGCAGCTTTCATCGTATTCTGGGCGCATGGTACACATATTTGATCGCATATGGCGTTTTAGCTGTGGGTTTCAAATTTGTTCTCTACCTACTCAGTTCCTGCTTTCATGTTTCCACAGGGATGCTTTCCATACCACTGTGGCTGCTTGCGCTTCTGGCGATTAGCTGTATTCTATCCTGGATTGCCTATCATTTTCTATTAGAAAAGCAGTTTCGTTTATATCGGGGGATGCAGGAGGAAGCGTAACGCTGCACAACCTCAAGCCATGCGTGAATTGCTGCATGTCAATATGTATGACAGCAGGAGTATGTATCCAAAGAAAAAAGGGTACGCTTTCTGGTGGATACGCAAAGCTTAAGGATCATAATAAATGGCGCCCGATAATCAGCGGTACCGTGTTTTGCAGCGGAGGGCTTCACAGAGGATCATAAGTTTTGGGGGTGTCCGATGCAGCAATCCACCGGGTGAGGCAGAAGGTAGCTGCAGGTTTTTCGGCGTTGCGCTTAGGGATTGTAAACTGTGTCTTTCTGAAGGTGTGCTACACCTTGGATTATGATGCTACAGAGCACTGTACCAGTTTCATGAGGGATGCAGTCCTCCTTGATGATTTTAAAGCAGTTTTTCCTACATGGTATAGGATACATCCTGTATCTGATACGGTATGCGATCGAGAGCGCCCTGTGTCTTTCTTACAGTCAGGAATATAAGGCGGCTGTATGATGGTGTCAGGTTGTGTCGAGGAAGTATGCATTCCGTATCAGATTTTTCTGTTTTTATTCCAGCTTCTTTTATATCAATAAAAAACGGGCCTTTCAGAACGGAAAATGCTTCTGAAAGGCTTAACCAACATCAGAAAACTATAGGTAGACGAAGCACTTTGTGCTATAATATAAAATACGAGAGGAGTGTTTTTATGCTCAATTATTTCACTTTGAACAATTTACGGGAATTGATTCAGCAGCTGCTGGACATTGCCTGTGTCTGGGCACTTGTCTATTACTGCCTGAAAATCGTGAAAAACAATTCGCGTACCATCCAGATATTCAAGGGGGTACTGCTCATAGTCATTATACGTTCCGCTGCCAGCTTTCTGGGACTTCACACCGTCGCAAATCTTGCGGATTCCATCATGAATTGGGGTGTGGTTGCGGTCATCATTATCTTCCAGCCGGAAATTCGTAGTATTCTGGAGAAAATCGGTAAAACCAATGTGTTTTCCCGTATTTCCACGCTGACGATCAATGAACGTGAAAATCTGGTGGATGAGCTGGTCAAGGCCTGTGCGGAAATGTCGAAGACTAAGACCGGTGCCCTGATATCCATCGAACAGGGACATTCTCTCAGTGACTATATCAAAACCGGGACACCGATGAATTCCGTTGTATCCAGCGAGCTGCTCTGTTCCATTTTCCAATACGGAACGCCGCTGCATGATGGTGCCGTGATCATTCAGGGTGTGAAAATCGCCTGTGCGGCTGCCTATTTTCCACCAACGACCAGAGAGCTTCCGACAAGCTACGGAGCAAGACATCGCGCTGCGGTGGGAATCAGCGAAATCACCGATTCCATCACCATTGTCGTGAGTGAGGAAACAGGTAATATTTCCATAGCGGAGGGTGGTAAGCTGACCGTAATTTCCGAAGCGAGTCTGCGGGAATTCTTAATGAATGTTGTCTGTAAGCAGCAAAGCACTGCCGTGCATGACAATCAGGAGGAGCCTGCCGAGCAGGTCAGCACACCGCCGCCTTACGACGGTAAGAAGCCGGGCGTATTTGCGCATTACTTTAAGGGGAAAAACAAGCGGACAAAGAAGGAAGCGGCAGACAAGCGTTATACAAAAAAGAAAAAGAGCGAAGAACAGGATAAGAAGGAAAAGGATGTTGTTGTCGTTGAACAGGAAGTGGATCGACTGCATATCGAGGACCTCACACAGAAACAGGATGAGAAGCTGGACGCCCTGTTTGAAAATATCGTAACCGACTCGGAGAAGAAGGAAGAATCGGCTGCGGAAGCGGATGAACCAAAGCCGAAGAAGCGAAAAACGGCAGTAAGGAAAAAGCCGGCTGCCGCTGTAAAAGAGGAATCACAAAAAGCGGCAGAGGAAACGAAGCCTGTGAAAAAAACACGCCGTAAGAAAAAAGCAGAACCGAAGAAGGAGCCGCCGAAAGAGCAAACAGGGAAAACCATTATGACGAATATGGCAAGTGATCTGTTTAATGATGTTATTGAACCTGAGGCGATCGTTCTGCATTATGTGAAAGCGGATGAGGATGAAGAAACTCCTGAGAAAGCTAAAGAAAGGAGAGATTCCTAATGGCAAAGAAAAAAAAGAAAACACAATTAAGCTCGGAAGGTAAGACCGAACTGGCCAAGGCGATTGCCGAAAAGAGTCAGACGTTTGCCAGAACCTATGCAAATGTGGAAATCAAGGTCGGCAAGTTCTTTCGCTGGATCAGCGGATGGCTGGATAAGCTGCTGTTTAATCAGAAGCACGGCAAGGTCGTTGCGCTGATACTGGCTATTTTGTTTTACGTGACCTTTAATTCCCAGGGGGCGAACTTTCTCGAGAATGTGAAGAGTGCTGAGGATCTGGGCGAATTTCCGGTATCTCAGGTCTTATCGAATCAGGCCTATGAGGTAAGCGGTCTGCCGGAGACGGTCAAGGTGCGCATCATCGGAGATCTGACGGATATCAAGAGCGTTAAACAGCAGAAGAATTTCAAGGTGATAGCGAATATGACCGATCTGACCGAGGGCACGCATGAGGTGAAGCTGACAACGGAGGCGATGCCTGCGCGTGTGGAGGTTGTGCTGGAGCCTTCCACCGTCGTTGTTACGATAAAAAAGAAATCCATACGGCGTTTTACCGTCGGCTATGACTTCGTCAACCGCCAGCAGATGGATTCCATATATGACCTGGGGGAACCGCAGCTGCAGCAGGGTGAGGTTCTGGTTCGCTCCGATAGCGATACCCTGGATAAAATTGCATTTGTAAAAGCACTGATCAAGGTGGATAAGGATGTGAAAACAGATTTTGAAACCAAAGCGAACATCGTTGCATATGATGCAGATGGAAACCTTATGAAGGTGGACATTATACCGGATACACTGAAAGCCAGTGTCAAGGTAACCAAACCAAGCAAAGACGTACCGATCACACTGAATCCAACCGGTGTGATTCCAAATGATAAATCAATAGAATCCTATAAGCTGGATAAGGATCATGTGACAATCTATGCGAAGCAGTCTGTGCTCGATAACATTAACGAGATACCGATTACCATACCGGCCTCTACACTGACGAGCGATCGTGAGATTTCCATGCCGATCATTATGCCGAACGGTGTAACGAAGATTTCCAGCAATATTGCCAACATCTCCATCAAGCTGACGGATACGAAGGAGCGGGTCATCAGGGATGTGCCGATTGCCTTTAAAAACAGCATTGACGGACTGAATTTCACGGTTGCGCAGGGAAGCTCCTCCAGTGTAGATGTAACGGTCAAGGGAGCGAAGGATATCATCAGCAAAATCAAGAAAGAGGAGCTGCAGGTGTATGTCGATCTTTCAAAGATTGAGAAAGCAGGTACGTATGAACAGCCTTTGATCGTAGAGGGCAAGAACAAGCTGGCAACCTACGTATTGAAGAATGGTAGTGTTAAGGTGACTGCGACAGGCAGTGTAGCCGACGAATAGGAAAGGATGAGTAACACATATGGGAAAATATTTTGGAACAGATGGTGCCAGAGGACGCGCCAATGATACGCTGACACTGGATATGGCGGTAAAAATCGGACAGTACCTGGGATGGTACTATGGAAAAAACCGTCATGCGAAAATTCTGATTGGAAAGGATACACGGCTTTCGAGCGATATGTTTGAAATGGGTCTGGCAGCTGGTGCCACATCCTGCGGAGCAAGTGTATATCTGCTGGGAGTCTGCCCGACTCCTGCGGTTTCCTGTCTGATTCAGAAGGAGCATTTCGACTGTGGAATCATGGTTTCCGCCAGTCATAATCCATTCCATGACAATGGTATTAAGCTGTTTAATGGAGACGGCTGTAAAATGAATCCGGAGATTGAGCTGGAGGTTGAGAAATATATCGACAACGAAGTGTCAATCGAAGTTGCACACAATGAGAAAATCGGAAGTGTGATCGAATGGGAGGAAGGTCTGGAGCTGTACGAATCCTGGCTGAAGGAAATTGTTCCGATGGATCTTTCCGGCATGAACATTCTGCTGGACCTTGCCAACGGAAGTGCAACAAGCTGTGCTGCGGAAACCTTAAGCGAGCTGGGGGCAACCGTTGAGGTGATTCATTCTGCGCCAAACGGTATCAATATCAATACCAAATGCGGTTCCACACATCCCGAGGAGCTGCAGAGTATGATGAAGGAAGGCAATTACCATGTCGGCTTTGCCTTTGACGGAGATGCGGATCGTCTGATTGCTGTTGATGAGGACGGAAACCTGATTGATGGCGACCACACGATGTATATCTGCGGCTGCTATATGTACGATAAGGGAATTCTGCATGATGATGTCGTTGTGACCACGGTGATGAGCAACCTTGGTCTGTATCACGCACTGAAGGCCAAGGGTCTGAAATATGAGCAGACGGCTGTCGGTGACAAATATGTGTTTGAATGTATGAAGGAGCATGACTATTCCATCGGCGGTGAGCAGAGCGGACATATCATCTTTCATGCTCATGCGAATACAGGAGACGGTCTTCTGACTGCGATGAAGCTGCTGGAAATTATGGTGGATACAAAGAAATCCCTGAAGGAGCTGTGTGCAGATCTGTTTATCTATCCGCAGCTGCTGATCAATACGCCGGTACATGACAAGCATGCCGCTCTGGAGGATAAGGAACTGCTTGCGGCAGTGGATGCAGTAGCGCAGGAGCTTGGTGACGAGGGAAGAATCCTTGTTCGTCCTAGTGGGACAGAACCGCTGGTGCGCGTTATGGTGGAAGCCAAAACCGATGCACTGTGTGCGGAATATGTAAACCGTATTGTGGATTTCATTAAAGAAAAAGGACTATAACATATTGTGTGAAAGGCTCTTCCCTTTGGGGGAGTCTTTTTACGTTTCCCGGGAAATGTCGAGAAATGTCGGAAATTGAGTGGAAACACAGCGGCAAATGTGAGAAATCCATGTGAAAAGCAGCTACTTTGAAAAATAGCTTTTTTTTTCACATAATTTAGTCTAAAATAGGGGTATGAGGTGATGTTAATGAAGAAAGTAATCTGCGTTGTCGAGGATGAAAAGGCCATCAACGACCTGGTGAATCAGTATTTAAAAAAGGAAGGCTATGAAGTACGTTCTTATTATACATATGAAGAAGCAAGTGCGCATGTAATGGATGATGATGTGCATTTATGGATTCTGGATATCATGCTGGATGACAAGAGCGGTTTTGATCTGATTGAGGAAATCCGCCTTCAGGGGAGGGATATCCCTGTTATTTTCATGTCTGCCAGAGATAAGGAATTTGACCGTATCATCGGTTTGGAAAAAGGAAGCGATGACTATATCACGAAGCCCTTTTCCCCAAAGGAGCTGGTGCTGCGCGTAAACAATGTCATCAAGCGCGTCTATAAGGATGACAACAACCGGATTATGGTGGACGGCTATGAGCTGGATGAGGAACAGCGCAAGGTGTTTGATCACGGTGTGGAAATCGATCTGACAACCAAGGAATTTGATCTGCTGATGCTGTTTATCAAAAACAAGGGAATGGCGTTCAACCGGGATAAGATTCTGACCAGTGTATGGGAGGAAAATTATTTCGGAAGTGACCGTGTTGTGGATGATACGCTGCGAAGACTGCGTAAGAAGCTTCCGAATCTGAACATTCATACCATTTACGGTTACGGATACCGTTTAGGATAATGAAGCGTTTTAATGAATTTGTCAAGCGGCTGTCACTGACACAGCAGCTGTTTGCCCTAATCTTTTTCTTTGTCACATTTTTTGCGGTCTTCTTCTTTGTCTACATCAACGGCAATGTGACCACCGTGATACGTGAACAGATGTATGGTACTCTGGATTCGACGCTGCAAAGCTGGGCTATGAGTGATAGTACCAATGATGAACAGCGCCAGCTGATCAACTCCGCAGCCGGTATCGATATTTTTATGGTGCGGGTGGATAAGACGCTGGATGGTGCCACGCATGTTACGCTGGCAGGTAAAAACACCTCGGATATGGATTTGAACAGCTCCGAATGGAAAGCCATTGCACAGGACATTCTGAGTATCAATGCCCGTTATACGGCAGGCGATAAGATTCATCACGGGATCGTGAAGAAGGTCAGCGGAGATCGGGATTCCTACTACAGTATTTACAAGGTGGCAGATGACCAGCTGCTGGTTAGCAAGATGTACAGCGACAATATGGGCAAGCTGGAGAACTCACTGATTAACAGCGTTGTCTATATCACGGTGATAGTTGTCGGCTTCTTCTTCATCATTATGATGATGTGGGTACTGACGCTGATTCACCCCCTGAATCAGATACGAAACTATATCGAACGTGTCAAGCTTGGCAAGGATGCGGACCTGCGTGTAAACCGGCGGGATGAGATCGGTGAACTGGCGGATGCACTTGTAAGCATGCGGGAAGAGCTGCGCAAGCAGGAAAAGACGAAGGAAGAAATGATTCACAATATTTCCCATGACCTGAAAACACCGATTGCGACGATCAAAAGCTACGGCGAAAGTATTAAGGACGGTATTTATCCGTATGATACACTGGAGAAAAGCGTCGATGTTATTATTGAAAATGCCGACCGGCTGGAACAGAAGGTACATTCCCTGCTGTTCATGAACCGCGTGGAATATCTGATTTCTCAGGATTGTGAGGGAATCGGCTCCAATATGGAGGAAATCGTGGAAACGGTTGTGCAGAACACCAGATTCATCCGCTCGGATATTCAGATCCTGACAAATCTGGAGGAGGTTTACTTTGATGGACTGGCAGAGCCGTGGCGCGTAGTCGTGGAGAATATTATTGAAAATGCATTGCGGTATGCGAAAACAACGATTGATATCCATCTGAGTGAGGAAGAGGGTCTGACCATTTCCAATGACGGACCTTGTATGGATGAGGATCGCCTGAAGGTGCTGTTTAAGCCGTATGAGATGGGAAAGGGCGGAAAATTCGGTCTGGGTCTGTCGATTGTGGCAAAGGTTGTCAGTGCCAATGGCTATGAGGTTGTCGGAGAGAATATGGCAGAGGGAGTTATCTTCCGTATTTACAAGCCGAAAAATCCGGTGAAAAAAGGACGGTAGAAACGCTCGGATACCATGTGCTTCAGTTTTCATGCGTAGGAAAGCTGGAAAATGTCTGTGATGATATCGAAGTTCTTACTCAATTGAGGGTAAATTTAAAACAGGGAGAATGTAACACTATTGTAATTATCAATAGAAGTTGAATTCTCCCTTTTCCAACACCTAAAGTAAGAAGGAACCCATATCGGCGCAGACCTTCTTGGTTGTTATCCGTACAATGGAATACCCGACTCTTGTCTACTCATGCTTTGTACAGGAGGCTGCCTGTGCTTTCCATTCATATGCATGCCGCGCCTGTTTTTTTATTGTGGCTGCTTTGGCTCTTGGACTTTATCATGAGGGTGAGGTCTTCAAGGTAAACAGATATGCAGCACGTTATCCATCATACCGCTGTATGTATCAACAGCAAGTTGCCCAGGGCATAAAAAAACCGCAGTTTCCTGCGGTTAGTAATCATGCACATTCTGTAGAATGTCCTGTGCCTTGCGGCAGATCAGTCTGGTGCCGTCGCTAAACCCTTCCTCTCGATTCTCTAGTGTTTGAATGAGGATGCCACGAAGCTCGCTTATACGTGACTGATACTCCTCATCCAGGATGGCGTTGTGTGTTTCCTGCGGATCCCGGCTCAGGTCAAAATACTGTTCCTCGCCTGTTTCACTGTACCAGATAAATTTATCCTGTTGAGTGACGATATAATGATTGGAGAGCTTATCGTGAAAGCTGTGTTCTCCGTGCAGATAGCTTCGCACAGATTCGGCTTCCTGCAGGATACAGCCTTTCAAAGAGCATCCATCCACCGTATCAGGGATTTGCAGCCCGCACAGATCCAGCAGCGTCGGCATGACATCGCGCAGCTCCGTAATGCCATTGATAGTATGTGGTACGATATCCGCTATATGCTTACCGATATGCACAAGGAACGGAATATGGGTGCTTCCTTCATATGGAAAGACCTTGCGCCATAAATTATGGTCAAACAGCATCTCTCCGTGATCACTGGTAAACAGGATGATGGTATCGTCATAGACGCCGTCTTCCTTCAGCGTAGTCAGGATGCGGCCCAGCTGATGGTCGACATGGGTGATTGCCGCATAGTAGCCGGCCATGGCATCCTTTCGCATAGCAGCATCACAGCAGCCGTATATGGAGTCTGAAATTCTGCCAGCCGCACCTGCTCCGTTTTGCGGATCCCAGTCACCGCTAGCCGGTGAGCGCAGCTCTTTATCCTTATACATATCAAAATATGCTTTAGGAGGATCTAATGGCTGATGCGGACGAACAAAGGAGGACATGAGGAAAAACGGCCGGGTGCGATCCCGTGTTTTTAAAAAGCGAATACTTTTATCTGCAACCCAGTTGGTCGGATGCAGGCGCTCTTCATAAATCCAGGGATGCGTTACCCAGGAATTGCATTCCGCTCCGCTGGTATTGATGTCTGCATCTTCTCCCAGCACATTGCGCAGATCCTGCAAATAATCATCACTGACATCCTGATGCATCCAGTGCGGGATATTCAGGCTGCGATAACAGCCCAGATAACCGTCGTGGAGCTGCAGATTCTGAAAGCCGCAGGTCAGTCTTGGAGGATGTACATGCATCTTGCCTATGCACTGCGTCTGATAGCCGCTGTTTGAAAATTCCTCAGCCATATAATGCTGATAACGCCACTCCACCTCGTCAAGATAACCGACGCGTCCATGCCGCTTTTGACTTCTTCCCGTCATCAGGGCGGCCCGTGCGGGGATACAGCTTGGCGTGGCTGAATAAGCATGGGAGAAAAAGACACCATCCGCAGCCAGGGAGTCCAGATAAGGGGTTTTAACATCCGGATGGTTCGCAAAGGATAAAGCATCCCCGCGAAACTGATCACAGACAATCAATAGTACGTTCACATTCTGTTTCATAATTTCACCTTCTAACGTTCATTATATAGGAAAGAGTGGAAAAAGGAAATGTGTAACGTTCTTTGTGGCAATTATATGAAAAAACTGGACAAGAAACCTGCAGGTTGAAAAAGGTATCCTCTGCGGATACCGTATGATAATACTATGAAACAGGATGAATTTTTGAAATGGCGCCTTTGATAACATCACAGAGAGTAAAGCCGGCGTACACCATGGTCAATCCCCGAGCAAAGTCACTGACCAGAAGGATGGAGAATACCGGGAGAAGCTGATTCCCACTGAAAAAGCTGTAAACGTACGAGCCGAAAAGAATGAGGTTTACAAGCTCAATTCCATAGCGTATACGGGGCTGTATCGCTTGATAACAGTGATACAGGAGGAATACGGAGATACCAGTCAGAAGAAATACAGTGCTGAAGACGAGATAGTACTCGGTGAAATCATATGTTTGCATCATGTTCTTATAGGCGGTATGAATAGGATATTGAGATAACAGCATCAGATACGGATATAGAAGATAATAGAGATAGCTGGCGTACTTCATGAAAATCCCTCCTCTCTATCTATAGTATAGCACGATTTTGACACAAAAATAAAAAATGGGAAAAATGGAAACCGGAGGGTGTGGAATGTCGTGCGAAAAAGCGGCTATGCTTTTGTGCAGCCTGCTGACTGTATGTTTTCTGACAAACAATTTGTCACCTGATTTCTGATTGTTGCTAGCCTGCTCTTTCATCATGTACAGCTATTTTATAAGTACTGACTTCATATACAGCATCAATAAAAAGGAATTTAATTTATATGTAGTTCTTGTAAATTGGTATTTCTTGTTAAAATTTCTTGTATTTTTGTTTGTATCGAAGAATAACTGTATGAATACTATTTATTTTCTTCGATTTATCTTATATAATGATGGTTGTCTTTGAATGTAAAGAAATGTAAAAAACGTGATTTCTGAAAAGATTTACAGTTTCTTGCATTTTATTGTTTGAAAAGCAATATCTATAAAAAACAGAACAATATATGCATTGCATAAAACGCTTACATTCAGTAATATTTAGGTATGGAAAACATATCCAGATGAAGGAGGAAATTCATTATGAAAAAAATGGTAGCACTTGCTTGTGTAGGGTTAATGGCCGCAAGCGTTGTTACAGGCTGCAGCAGCAAGAAGGATGATGCATCTTCTGGCAGTGACGGCGAAAAACGTATCGTTAAATTTGATGCGTTCTCTGGAGGAAACGGTGAAGAAGTTTGGAAGGAAATGGCGAAGGCATTCGAAGCAAAAAATAAAGATGTCAAGATTGAGCTTCGTTTTGAGAAGGACTTACCAGCAGTTCTGAACAAGGAAAACAGCAAAGGGGAATATTCCGATATCGTTTATTACAACCTGGGACAGCAGAGCCAGTTTACAGAAACGCAGCTGAACAGCAAGAAGGTGGAAGACATCTCTGATGTATTCGCAGATGAAAATGTTAAGAAAAACATCAATCCGGATTTCGTAAACAACCCGGTATCTCAGTTCTATGGTGACGGCAAAAATTATCTGGCACCAATCATGTATACACCTGGTGGTTTATATTACAATGCAAACCTGGTTGGCGAAGGAAAGAAATATGAAATTCCTCAGACCTGGGATGATATGTTCAAGCTTGGTGACCAGCTGAAAGAAGAAGGCAAGATTTCTCTGTTTACCTATGCACAGGCAGGATATCTGGATAACACAATCCTTTCTGTTATTCAGGAAGCCGGCGGACAGGAGCTGCTGAGTAAGTTATTAAACTATGATGCTGAGGCTTGGAACTCAAAAGAAGGTAAGATGGTTACCGATACGATTGGACGTCTTGTAAAAGATTACATGGAACCAAATACGGTTGCGAATGCAAACGTAAAAGACGGATTCACAAAGAACCAGCAGGCTGTTATCGACGGTAAGGCTCTGTTTATGCCAAACGGAAGCTGGGTAGTTGCTGAAATGGAAGAAACAACTCCAAAAGACTTCAAATGGGGCGTAAGCGCAGTACCTGCACTGACAAAAGACGGAAAGAAAGCCATCACGACCTTTACAGAGCAGTGCTGGATTCCTTCTGAAGCTAAAAACAAGGATGACGCAAAAGCATTTCTGAAATTCATCTATTCTGAGGAAGGCGCAAACATCATGCTGAAATATAACTGTGTTGTACCTGTTAACGGTATTACAGATAAGCTGACAGGCGTTAACAAAGAACTGTACAATGTATACAATGACGAGAATGTTACTGCAGTTATCGGCGCATTTGCACCATTTGACTCTGCAGCTATCCCTGATGTAGACATGAAGAAGGTATTATGTTTCACAGCTGATGATATCAATACTGGTAAGACTACTGCTGAAAAGTGGAACAGTGAATTAGTGAAAACTTGGAAAACGATTAGTGAGCATCCAGTAAAATAAATTTGTGAGCATGATTTATTGAACTAGCAGTGAGCGAATCGCTCACTGCTTTTTAGAAAAGGAGGGTTAAGTAATGAATAAAAAGAAAGCACAGAGAAGATTTGTCTTTGCCTGTCTGGCACCGGCCGTTATTCTTGTGATTCTCTTTATGGTGATTCCTACCTTCAACGTATTCCGTTACTCTCTGTACGGGAAAACGGGAATCGTCGGCGATGCCCCGTTTGTAGGATTGAACAACTTTAAAATTTTATTTACCGATTCACGTTTTATTGAATCCATGCAGAACATGATTCTGATCATTGTGATGGTGACGCTGTTTACCGTCGTACTTGCTGTTCTGTTTGCGACCTTGCTGACAAGAGAAGAATTCAAAGGGAAAAACTTCTTCCGTGTCATCTTCTACATTCCTAATATTTTAAGTATTGTTGTTATTGCCGGTATCTTCTCGGCAATTTATGCACCGGATAACGGTCTGCTGAACAGCTTCCTTGAAATGATCGGACTCGGTATGCTGCAGAAGCAGTGGATGGGAGATTCCGGTATCATATTGTATTCCATCATCTTTGCACTGGTGTGGCAGGCAATCGGCTACTACATGGTTATGTATATGGCCAGCATGTCCTCCATTCCGGAAAATCTGTATGAGGCGGCTGCTCTGGAAGGGGCAGGAAAGGTAAAGCAGTTCTTCATGATCACATTACCGCTGATCTGGAACAATATCCGAACGACACTGACCTTCTTCGTTATTTCCACGATCAATCTAAGCTTCATGTTCATTCAGATCAATACGAATGGAGATCTTGGAAGTGAAGTACCGCTGAATTATATGTACAACAAGGCATTTGGAGGAAATTATTCCTATGGTATGGCAATCGGTGTCATCACCTTTATCTTCTCCTTCGCCCTGTCCGGTTTACTGAACAAAATCACAGAACGTGATGTTCTGGAATTCTAGGAGGTGTGAGCTATGAATAAGAAAAAAATGTCCTCTCATGCCTGGTATAAGATATTCGTCTACGTGGCGATGATCGTATTCGCCATCAGCATCATCGTTCCGGTTGCCTGGGTATTTCTGTCCAGTGTGAAATCACAGCTGGATCTGGTTGGCGATCCATGGTCCATGCCGACGCAGTTTCTCTGGAGTAACTTCGTTGATGCGATGGAAAAGGCCCGCATGGGAGAGTATTTCATCAATTCCGTATTTGTCACCGTGCTCGGTCTGATTTTCCTGCTGGTGCTGGCACTGCCTGCATCCTATGTTCTGGCAAGATATCCGTTCAAGGGCAAGAAGTTCTTCAATGCCCTGTTTATGGCAGGACTGTTTGTCAATGTAAACTATATTGTGCTGCCGATTTATCTGATGCTGTTTCAGGCGGATCAGCTGCTCGGTGTGGAGGTGTTCCTGAATAATAAGGTCATGCTGGCACTGGTGAATGCAGCTACCAGTCTTCCGTTCACGATTTATCTGCTGAGCGGCTACTTCAAGACGCTGCCGAAGGCGTATGAGGAAGCAGCACTGATTGACGGCTGCGGCTATTTTAAAACCATGACGAAAATCATGATTCCCATGGCCAGACCAAGTATCATCACCGTTATTCTGTTCCAGTTCCTGGCATTCTGGAATGAATATATCATGGCGTTCACCTTGATGGATAAGGACAATGCGACACTGGCTGTCGGATTAAAATTCCTGATGGCGGATCAGCGTTCACAGGCGAATTACGGTGTCATGTATGCCGGTCTTGTTATCGTTATGGTACCAACATTGATTCTGTACATCTGTGTACAGAAGAAACTGACCCAGGGTATGAGCCTTGGAGGTCTGAAAGATTAGGAGCTACACGACTATGAAAAAAACATTCGGCAGAGTAACATTGCCTGGAGAAAGCAATTTTCTGGAAGAAACAAAGGATTTGCTGGAACGCTGGGGTGCGGATGCGATCCGTGACAGCGACGGCACAAAGCTTGATGAAGGAATCCGGAATCTGGATGCAAAGATATATACCACGTATTTCGTAGCCAGAGGACATAATGAATTCGCTGAACAGCACATGGAGGAATGCCAGCAGATCTATCTGATGAGCGCATATACACTGGCAGCCGGTGAAGATGTTCGAATTGCATTTGCGGCGGAATACTTCGATCAGCAGGTTACACCGGATTATGACCATGATCCCAAGCAGTGGTGGGAGGTTATCGACCGTACCAGCGGAGCTGTGGTTGCAGCAGATGACTGGGAGCTGGATCAAAAGCATCATACGGTTATTGTGCATCATGCACAGCCGTTCCATGAATATACCGTCAGCTTTCTGGCCTATATCCTCTGGGATCCGACGCAGATGTATAATCACATCACCAATGACTGGGGTGACAAGCCTCATGAAATACCGTTTGATGTACGCAAGCCCTACAGCAGGGACTATGTTGTGGAATATTTGAAACACTGGCTGCAGGAGGAAGAAAACAAGCGCTGTGATATCGTACGATTCACAACCTTCTTCTATCACTTCACGTTGATTTTCAATCAGCATGCGAAGGAAAAATTCGTTGACTGGTGCGGCTATGGTGCCAGCGTATCGACAGAAGCGATACTGGCATTCGAACAGGAGTTGGGCTATCGCCTGCGTCCGGAGGTATTTGTCCAAAACGGTTATTATAACTCCACGTTCTGTGTTCCGACAAAGGAATACCGTGATTATATCGATTTTACACAGCGCTTCGTAAGCGAACGAGCAAAAGAGCTGGTGGATCTGGTGCATGAAGCCGGCAAGGAAGCAATGATGTTTCTCGGTGATAACTGGATCGGTACCGAGCCGTATGGCGCATATTTTCCTTCCATCGGTTTGGATGCCGTGGTCGGCAGTGTCGGCGGCGGTGCAACCCTTCGTCTGATTTCCGATATACCCGGTGTGAAATATCATGAAGGACGATTCCTTCCGTATTTCTTCCCGGATACCTTCCATGAAGGAAATGATCCGGTCATCGAAGCGGTGGACAACTGGCTGAGTGCCAGACGTGCCATCATGCGCAAGCCAATCGACCGTATCGGTTATGGCGGTTATCCAAGCCTTGCCTACAAGTTCCCGAAATTTGTGGAATACATCGAAAAGGTATGTGAGGAATTCCGTCAGATTTATGATATCGTCCATGAACAGACACCATACTGCGGATTGAAGGTAGCCATACTCAATCACTGGGGAGCGCTGCGCAGCTGGCATGCCTATATGGTGGCGCATGGTCTGTACTGCAAACAGATTTATTCCTATAACGGAATGCTGGAATCCTTGAGCGGAGCCAGTGTGGATGTTACCTTTATCAGCTTTGACGAGCTGCTGGAGCATGGCATTCCAGCGGATATTGATGTTATCATCAATGCGGGAGATGCAAATACGGCATTCTCCGGTGGAGATATATGGAAAAATGAAATGCTGGTTAGCATGCTGCGGGCATGGGTATACAGCGGACATGGTCTGGTTGGTATCGGAGAGCCGACAGCCTGTGAGCATGGCGGACGTTTCTTCCAGCTGGCAGATGCATTCGGTGTGGATAAGGAGCTTGGCTTCACACTGCATACGGACAAATATTTCCATACACCGGCAGACAGTCACTTCATAACAGAGGATGTTGTGGAGCCGCTGGATTTCGGTGAAGGAATGAAGAATATCTATGCGCTGTATGAGGATACGGAAATCATCGCATATAACGATGGCGAAGTGAACATGGCAGCCCATGCGTATGGAAAAGGACGCTGTGTATATATTGCAGGACTTCCATACAGCACCCAGAATACGAGAATCCTGCTGCGTGCCCTCTATTATGCGGCATGCAAGGAGGAAGCATTCAAGAAATGGTATGCGGACAACCTGTATTGTGAGGTTCACGCATATCCGCAGTCAAAGCAGTATGCGATTTTGAATAATACAAATGAAATCCAGGAAACCGGTGTGTATGACGGAGAAGGTAACTGCAAACATGTCACACTGCAGCCTGGGGAAATACGATGGATGGTGATGAAATAATGGAAACCAATATTGTGAAGAATATCATCATGGCAGTTCTGTTCTTTGTGTTCCTTGGCATGATCGTCATCGGACAGAAAACCGTTGGTTTGGGAAATCTGGGATTGGAGATTGCCGGACTGGCCGGACTGCTCGCAGAGCTGTATGTATACAATCGAAAGTACAAATAAGAAGGAGGAAGTAAAATGGCAGATTTATCATTAAGACATATAGATAAGATCTATGATAATAATGTACAGGCCGTTTTTGATTTCAATCTGGAAATCAAGGATAAGGAGTTCATTGTATTCGTAGGTCCGTCCGGATGTGGAAAATCAACAACTCTGCGTATGATTGCAGGACTGGAGGATATCTCCGCCGGGGAATTTTATATCGATGACAAGCTGATGAATGATGTAGAACCAAAGGATCGTGACATTGCCATGGTCTTCCAGTCCTACGCATTGTATCCGCATATGAGTGTTTATGATAATATGGCGTTTGGTCTGAAGCTGAAAAAGACGCCGAAGGAAGAAATCGACAAGCGTGTACGGGAAGCTGCCCGTATACTGGAAATTGAAGACTATCTGGATCGTAAGCCGAAAGCATTATCCGGCGGTCAGCGTCAGCGTGTTGCGCTGGGGCGTGCCATCGTCCGCAATGCGAAGGTTTTCCTGATGGATGAACCACTGTCCAATCTGGATGCGAAGCTGCGTGTACAGATGAGAAGTGAAATCATCAAGCTGCATGAGCGCATCAATGCGACAACGATTTATGTAACCCATGATCAGACAGAGGCGATGACCATGGCGGATCGCATTGTTGTGATGAAGGCCGGTTATATCCAGCAGATCGGTACACCAAAGGAAATTTACAACAATCCGAAGAATATGTTTGTTGCAGGATTCCTGGGAGCACCTGCGACCAACTTCCTGCAGGGAACCTATCAGGGAAATGCGTTTATCTGTAACGATCAGCGCATCGAAATGCCGGATATGTTCCGCGAGGCTATGAAGCCGTATGACGGCAAAGAGGTTGTCATGGGTATCCGTCCGGAGGATCTGCATGGCGAAGGCATTGTTGCGGACACCTATCCTACCTCACATTTCATGTTCGATGTTGAGGTCAGTGAATTGCTCGGTCATGAGTTTATCCTGCACGGACGCTTTGGAAAACAGCGTCTGGAGGCAAAGGTAGCGGCCCGCATTGAAGCAAGACCGCATGAGGATATCGAGCTGGCTATGGATCTTAGCAAGGTTCATTTCTTCGATAAGGAAACAGAAGAAACAATTATTTAGGTTCTTTCATCCCTTACGGGGTGCAGGCATTCCACATAGACGCCGTTCAGTGCAATCGTCCCTCCTCTTTCAGATACGTTGTACGGTGAAGCCTCCATATCATGCAGTATCTGGCAGCCGGATATCGTATGGTATGGCGGTGTATGGGAATGTATAAAGAATAGGAAAGAAAGATGCTTTCTTTCCTCATGGAAAGGAAATCGCTGCAAGACCGGTATTTCATCACAGGTATCGGTCTTTTTTTAGTTTTCCACCAAATGTGGAAAACAATGTGGGAAAGTGGAAAACTGCTTTATAGGCAGTATATATCGTGGTATTCTAATAGAAAGAAGGTGATGATGTGGAAAAGCTACCCCCGATAGCAAAGGTATATGAGGCATACAGTGCATTGGCAGATGACCGTATTGTAGTGAAGGAGCAGGAGGCGCTTGTTGACAGCAGCGATTATGCAAAGACGTATACTGTCAGATTTCATGATGATGAGGTTTCAAGCAATGACAATGCGACCGTTTGGCAGCATTATCCAGGCTATCCTATTCTGGCAGTATGGATGAAGCTGGGAATTCTTTCTGTGAACTGGAATATCCTACCTGCCTTTGCCGGAATCAACTGGAAAAAACGCAACACTGAGCATAAAAACCGTTATGAGGAAGTCATAGAAGAATTCCTTTCGGAATGTGAAGAGCAGGGCTATGCTTGCGAGGATATACGCAGCTGTATGCAGGAAACACTGGAAGCAGTTGCTAAGCTTTCTTATACGATAAAGGGCAACAGAGCCCCTATGATACGTAAATGAATGAAAACAGCAGCCGGTACATGACTGCTGTTTTTCTTTGTGATCTCTTCATGATTTGTATAGCGATGAAACAGCGCTAAATCAGATGAGATATCCAGTATTCGACATAGTAAAAAAAACAGCTGTTTCAGTTATCCTCATTCATAGGAAAGAACTACTTTTTCACTCGGAAGCATAGCAGCAGAAACAATAGGACAAGAACACCGTAAAAGCTTGATCATAATCGGAAGGAGGAGTATCTCGAAAAATTCGTTCGGCACCTCCTTTTCCTATTCAGTGTATAGTGTACAGTAGGTGGAAAGTCTCAGAACTGAATCTGGAAATAGTCTTAGCGCTAAAGTGGCATACTAGCCGTCCGAATACACAAAAAATCGGCATGTTTCTTCTTGACTTTACAGTTACTGGATACTTTAAGATGATTCTACACCTGATCGAATGAAGGATAAAGGAGAAGTGAACATCATGAACAAAACTGTCGATATTCGTAGATTTTACGAGGAGGATGCACTTGCTCTGGAGGATGTGATACGCAAAACCTGGAAATATGATGCATTCTGTTCTTCTGAAACAGCAGCCAGACTGGCACATGTATATTTGTACTCCTGTCTAGCCAATCAGACCTTCACTGCCGTGGCGATCGTTGACGGAAAGCCCTGTGGTATACATATACAGAAGCACCGCTGTCCGTTTTCCCTGAAGCTGCAAAGCCTTCTTGCTATTGTGCATCTGCTTATAACAAGAGAAGGCAGAGAAATCTGTTCCTTTTACGGGAAGATTCGGAATGTTGATCAGGTGCTGTTAGACGGTAGCGGGAAAACCTATGGTGGAGAATTGTCATTCTTCGTCCTGGATGAAGCTGTGCGTGGTCTGGGAATCGGCAAACAGCTCTATGCAGCTGCGCTTACTTATATGCGTCAGGAGAATATTCAAAGCTTTTATCTACTATATACAGACAGTAGCTGTAATTACGGCTTTTATGAGCACCGTGGAATGCAGCGAAGAGGAGAAATAGAGATGGTTGTGAAGCTGGCCGGACAACAGGCACCGATGAAGTTCTTCCTGTATGACATTACCTGCTAAAGGAAAAGACGATAAGAAAAGCCGTACAAAGCTGTGTGCCCTGTACAGTTTTATACCAATAATCTATATATTTTCCAATTCGATTTGCAGCTGCGTGATATATTCCTCCTGCACACGGGTCTCATGCGTATCGATAACGAAGAATTCCATAATATGGCGTCCAATGGCATATCCGTTTTCATCACAGTATTTCAGCATCCTTTTTAAATGCTCATGCGCTTTATCGCGTGCACCCTGATAATAAAGATTCAAATAGGTTCCGGCAGGCAGTGTGAATTCCCAGTCCTGCAGGGATTCCCCCGCAATGAAAACAGAGGAAGCGTGAATATGTTCACGATCAGATACATCCAGAAAGAAGCCGGTATTAAAATTTGCAATCGTATAAATGTTTTTTTCGTATTCCTTTGATAGCTTCATCAGCTGATATTCCACATCATCATGAACAGCATCCGTTTTTAAGGCTACACATTTGCGCTGAGGCAGGCGCATCAGCTCTATCGCCTCCATCGGCAGCTGCTGACACGCTTTTAGTGACGCCTTGCGATGCAGAATATCAACCTTTAGCTGATAAAGCTCCTGAATCTTCTGATTGATGATGCGCTCTTCTTCCTCCATGAAGGAAAGACTGTTGGCGATGGTTCGGTTCTCCAGATAGTCCTGAATACTTTTCATGGAAAACCCCAGATTACGAAGATCGCGAATCACATTCAGACGATGAATATCACTGGTGGTATACTGGCGGTAGTTGTTTTTGTCCCGCATGGGATGAAGAATACCAAGCTCTTCATAATAACGCAGGGAATCCTGTCCGATGTTGTATAATTTTGAAATTTCATTGATTTTATAGTATGTTTTCATATTTACCTCTTGACTCTGGTATTATACCAGGGTTTATGATATCTATGCAAGTGAGGTTATAATATGAATCATAAAAAGCAGTTTTTTAAATTTGTAATTCCCAGCGTGGTATCCATGCTGGTCTTCAATCTGTATACGATGGTGGACGGTATTTACGTAGCTCGTTTTGTTGGCGAGCATGCACTTTCCGCAGTGAATATCTCCATGCCATATGTCAATTTCATCTTTGCATTTTCCATTCTCTTCTCTGTTGGAACGAGTACAGTTGTAGCCATCTTCCGTGGAGAAAACAATATGAAAAGCGCAAATGAAACATTCACGAGGAACACGATTTTTCTGACCGTCTGTGCCTTGATCATCACTTTGCTGGCGCTGGTATTTCAAAATGAACTTGCCCTGTTTCTGGGAGCCAGTGAAGTAACATTGCCCTATGTCCATGATTATCTTGGCGTGCTGATCTGGTTTACGTTTTTCTTTATCGTATCCTATTCCATGGAGGTGCTTGTCAAAACGGATGGATTCCCAAAGCTGGCAACTGCGGCTGTAACGGTTGGTGCGGTGACGAATATCGTCATGGACTATGTGCTGGTCGTGCATGTGGGGATGGGGATTCGGGGAGCAGCGATTGCGACCGGTCTGTCCCAGGTTTTGACATTTACCGTGTTTACCATTCATTTTCTTGGGAAAAGAGGGACGATTCACTGGTGTAAAACAACGATGGACTTATCGGTTTACAAGCGTATTATTCCCATCGGGACTGCGGATTTTATCACCGAGCTGTCTGCCGGTACGATTATTTTTCTGTTCAATCATGCAATTTTAAAGCATATCGGAGATAACGGAGTGGTGACCTATACTGTTATCACGTATATCTACAATATTGTCATGATGACCTTTACGGGAATATCACAGGGGATGCAGCCACTGGTCAGCTTTTACCGAGGGCGCCGGGAGGAAAACACCTGCCGTTTATTCCTGCGCTATGCCCTGTACTCCACGTTTGCGATGTCAATGCTGGCGCTGGCAATCTGTCTGTTTATGACACCGGCTCTTGTTTCGATTTTCATTGATGCATCACGAGCCGAGCTGTTCACCTATACTGTTCATGCCTTTCGCATTTATTCTCTGTGCTATCTGGTAATCGGCTATAATATCGTATGCAGCGGTTATTTTGCGGCTGTGGAGAAAAGCGGCTATTCCTTTACCATATCGCTGCTGCGCGGCTTTGTGCTGATTGCGGCATCCATATGGATCATGGGGGAGCTGTTTCAGGGTGAAGGAATCTGGTATGCAACGCTTGTATGTGAAAGCAGTACACTGGTGGTCAGTATATGGTGTATGCTGCGCAGCCAGAAAAAGGCACAGATACATGGGGAACAGGCACTGCAACAGATATAGGAAGGATTTGAAAGTCAGAAAGAGCCTTCGCACAGGCTATTCGCAGTTAACCCTGCAATATTCTAAAAAAAACAGCTTCCTACCAGTTATGAGCAAAAAAAGGTATTCCAGCCGATTGACAATAGAGCGGAATACCCTTTTTTCATAGATATCTGTATTGCTATGTAAATCATTCTTTTTCTTTCTTCGTTTTACAGCACTGCACAGACACAATATCCTCTGATCGCTTTACCACCTTATAAGTATACATTTCTTGCTATGCTTGACTCTTCGTAGAAATTGATGCATACGGTATTCATATCTCATCAGAGAATGAAAAAATTATAGGAACCTAGAAAAAGGTGAGCTCTATCAAAGAGAAGGTGTACGGGATAATGGATGTTTGATTTCTGCCTCGTATAACGCCTCCCTTATAATAGATACCGAGGCAGCCCCTGTTTCTGGGAAATCCGCATCAAAGGCTTCCACGGAAATCGTGTTATCATATCCCACGGATTGCAGAAATACACAGAGATCTTTTACATAGGGTAAATCCTTTTCAAATAAGAAATATCGTTGCAGTCCTTGATCCCAAGAATTGATATGAACATGTCTTATTTCATCAAAGCACATACGGCTGTCTGCATACTGTTCACCGGCGTTTATCGCATGATATACATCATATACCAGCTTCAGATTTGGTGAATGGATATGCTGTACAGTTTGATAGCACTCCTGCGTATGATTACCAAAATTACATTCTTTCGGATGCAGCGCTTCATACAATATCGTGATATCATAGGAGCTTGCTTTCCTAGCCGCCGTATATAGAAAATATTCCATTTCCCGTGTTGCAAGCCCATAATCATACTCCGATGGTATCATTCTGGCTTTTGGAGCGCCGATACCGATGTTTTTTATATGAAGCTGTGAGGCTCTTTCCAATAATATATCCAAATAAGCACTCCAGACCTCCTCCTGTGCGGATGGGCCAATCAAGGGCGTCTGCTCATCTGCAAAAGCACTGAGGCCCAATACCGGAATACCCGGATGCAAAATTTCCTTACGTTTTAGTTTCCATAGCTCCGTATCCATTTTCATAATTTCTTTTGCGGATAATTCAACATAATCGTATCCGAATTCCTTTGCCAGGGGTATGTCCTTTGTGGCAATACAGCAGCCTATGTTCATACGGTGCTCCTCCTTATGCAATGATGAGCTGTGTGCTGCCAGCTGCGCAGTATTCTACAAAATGCTTTGGTACAGATCCGGATGTGATAATTTTATCGAAGTCCTCGATATTGGCGAAGGTTCTTAAGGAAGTTCGATCAAATTTGGATGAATCGGTCAGTAGAAAATTCTCCTGACTTCTTTTCATCATGCTTGTTTTAATAATTGTTTCCGCATTATCCGGATTTGTAGCACCACCCTGTATGGTTAATCCGGTTGTGGCTAGAAAAGCTTTATTTACATTTAAAGAATTCAGATAATCCCAGTCATACACGTTTATGAGGGAACAGGAAGAATGCTTCAATCTTGATCCTACAACAATCAAGTCCCAGTTCACGACCTCGATCACCTTTGTAATAACATAGATGTTGTTTGTAACGATTGTTAAATGAAAATCCCTGTGCAGATAATCTGTCAACAAGGAAGTGGTGGATCCTGAATCAATGTACAGCAGGTCATTATCATTCACCAGTGCTGCAGCGTATTTCGCAATTCTTTGCTTTTCCTCGATATGTGAGGCGATTCTGCTTTGAAAGGTGCTGTCCTTTTTCCTAGCCAGGCTGACGCCGCCATAAAATTTCTTAACCAGGTTTTCCTCTGCTAATTCATTGATATCTCTTCGTGCAGTATTCATCGATATAGCAAATTTATCAGCTATATCCTTTAATGTTCGGTAATCTGTATCACTTAAATACTCTATAATCTCTTTTTTTCTTTGGCTGTTTATCATATGCAATCCTTCCCTCCAGCTTATAAATGATATAAATTTATGCATTTGCTGAGTATATTATATCAAACCGATATGAAAATAACAACAATTTACCTATAAAATAACCAAATTCATTCTTCATAATACCAATTTATCCAAAATATGAAAATAAAAAATAACAAAAATAACAATAAAATACTAAAAATATGTTGAAATTGTTGTTAAGTTGTGGTTATATAGATGTATAAAGTGGACGAGAGGTGATGAAATGAAAAGGATTTTATTAACGTCGCATGGCAGATTAGCTTCCGGATTAAAGGATACCTTGGAGTTTTTCCTGGGACAATCAGAAATGATTGCTGCGGTAGATGCTTATGTAGACACTTCCAGTGATTATCTGCAACAGCTCCAGAGGTTTGTGGATTCTGCAGAAGTGGGGAAAGCGATCATATTCACGGATATCTATGGAGGAAGTGTGAATCAGCAGGTTAGTGCAATGGTAATGGAAAGCGGAAAGGATATTCCGATCGTTACCGGTATGAATCTGCCGATTGTTTTATCAGCGGCTATGACCGATGATAGTTTAACTGCTGAACGAATGGAAAGCATGCTGAAGGAATGTCAGTTACAGCTTGTGAAGATGTCCTCATGCGAGACAAAGGAAGGTGATGAGGATGAATTCTTCGCATGAGACAAAGCTGCATCTGCTATTTCGTATGAAAGGGGAAATCTATCAGGAAGCTGATCTGAATGTCTGTTTGAAGAACTTAAAGCTGCAGGAAACTGATTTGGTAATCACGAGTAATTCCCAGATGAAAAAAATCAAAGAGACAAATGCATTGGGAAAGGCTGTTCTTCTGAATATGGATGCATACGGTACGAAGGAGCCCAAAGAGGAATGGGTGGATGACATATTAAAAGTAGCAAATGCGTATCCATATGAGCGAATAATCGCAATCGGCGGTGGTACTGTGATTGATGTTTCAAAGCTTTGTGTATTCGGTGATGGCCGATCCGTACAGGAATTGTACAGCGATAAAAGAGAAGTACGCAAAACGCGGGAGCTGATTGCTTTGCCGACAACCTGTGGAACCGGAAGTGAGGTAACCAATGTTTCCGTTGTGGAATTTCCTTCCCTGCACAGTAAGCTTGGTCTGCAGATGGATGCACTGTTCCCGGATAAAGCGATTCTGATTGGAGAACTGCTGACCTCGCTGCCGTATAAGACATTTGCACTCACATCCATCGATGCATTGGCACATGCGATTGAGGCTTTGCTTTCACCCAAGGCAAACCCCTATACAGATATGTATGCTAGAAGCGCGATTTCAGGTATTGTGGAAAATCTGCAGGAGACACGAAAAACAAAGAAGCTCCCTCAGGATATGCAGAAAAGTCTGATCTGTGCCAATATGGCAGGAGTCGCTTTCAGTATAGCGGGATGTGCCACCATGCATGCACTGTCCTTTCCTTTGGGTGCGAACTGTCAGCTTGCCCATGGAGAAGCAGTCTATGCCGTATTTGCACAGACTCTGCAATACTATCAAAAAAAGAATATACCACTATACAAGCTTGAAAATGCTTTGAAGGATCTGCCAGCAGATATTTCTTCTGTTTCAGGACTACAAAAGTTGTTAACTGAAATCTATCCATGTCCGGATTTCAAAGCATTGGGGATCGATGAGGGGATTTGTGACACATGGGCAGTCAGCGTGTATGAAAAGCAACAGCGGCTGCTTGTCAATTCACCCTGCGTATTAAACAGCAATGATTTAGCAGCGATTTATAAAAGCTGCATCTAAGGAGGAACGTATGATAATTCAAATTCGAGTAGATGATCGTTTGATTCATGGGCAGATAGCAGTCGTATGGTCAAAGCATTTCGCTACCAGTCATCTGGTAGTGGCAAATGATCAGGCGGCAAAAAACGAGGTACAGCAGATGACATTGAAAATGGCAACTCCAAATGGCGTGAAGGTTTTAATTCGCAGTGTTGATGATGCCATCAAGGTGTTTAATAATCCCAAATCTGAGACTGTTAAGATGTTTGTCTTAACCAATAGTATTCAGGATGCTTTGAAAATCGCTACCAATTGCAAGGTGGAATCGATAAATGTAGCGAATGTCGGACGCTTTGAAGCAGCATCGGAAAAGAAGCAGCTGAATGCGGATGTCGGCTGTACACCAAAGGAATTGGAAGCATTGAAAGAAATCGCCAAGCTTGATATGGAAACCATTCACTGGGTTATACCGACAAATCCTAAAATCAGTGTGAAAAAGCTGCTGGAAAACAATTAAAGGAGGGAATTGAATATGTTAAACGTCGCTTTATTATCTGCATTGTCCTATTTCATCTGTTATGCCGGAAACTGGATGTTTGGTCAAAGCATGTCAGACAGACCAATCTTTATCGGGGCGGTTACAGGACTCTTGCTTGGGGATTTGCAACAAGGGCTGATTATCGGGGCAACACTGGAGGCTGTATTTATGGGGTCTGTCAATATCGGTGGACAGATATCAGCAGATCATTCTGCGGCAACCGTATTTGCGGTAGCCTTCGCAACCAACGCCACACTGGATCCGGAGGCAGCCTTGACGATTGCTGTACCTATCGGAATTCTGATGGGATTTGTAACGATGTTTGTAAATAATATTTTCCTGACTGTATTCACAACCTTAATGGATAAATGGGCACTTGAGGGAAATGAAAGAGGACTTCTCATCTACTTGAATTTTGGCGTTTGGCTGGTTAAAAATCTGTTCTTTGCTGCTATCGTATTCTTCGGTGTATATGTTGGCTATAATGCAGTTGAAGCATTTGTGGATTCCATCCCGGATGTTGTCATGACCGGACTTACCGTTTGCGGACAGCTGCTTCCAGCAGTTGGTCTGGCTTTGTTGATGAAAATGATCTGGACAAAGGAAATCGGTATTTATTATCTGCTCGGCTTCGTTATGTTTATCTATATGAAGCTGCCAATCATCGCGATTGCAGTCATCGGTATTGTCATCGTGGTAGCGACAGCCATGCGTGATTTTGAAATCAATAGAATGAAACAGCACCCAATCGCATGTGCTGACACAAATGATTCAAATGAGGAACTGGAGGATTTCTTACAATGAAACTAACAAATAATTTATCAAGAGAAGATAAGAAAATGATCAACTCCATTTGCTGGCGCTCACTAAATGCACATTGTTCACGGGTAGGCGGGCAGGCCAGACAGATGGCAATCGGATTCTTGTGGCAGATTATGCCGGCACTGAACCGTTATTATAAAGATCAGCCGGAAAAGAAAAAAGAAGCACTTTACCGTCATGTTCAATTTTGTAATGTATCCAATGCTATCTATCCGTTCCTGGCAGGACTTGTCGCCTCCATGGAAAAAGAAAACAGTGAAGTAGATGACTTTGATACAAGCTCTATCGTCGCAATCAAAGCAGCGCTTATGGGGCCGCTGGCAGGAATCGGAGATTCCCTGCTGTTCAGTGTCGTACGTGTCATCGCGGCAGGAATTGGTATCAGCTTTGCATTGCAGGGTTCTATTCTTGGGCCGATTCTCTTCTTTCTGATTTATAACGGCTGTACGATGGCACTGCGCTTCTCTTTGGGATATGTCGGCTTTATCAGCGGTTCCAGCTTTATCACGAATATGTATCAGAATGGTACCCTAAAGATATTGACAAAATGCGCCGGTATACTTGGTCTGATTATGGTTGGCGCAATGACAGCATCTACTGTAAAATTTACAACAGCGATTTCCATTCCGATTCCTGGTGGAGAAGCGGTCGCATTACAGTCCTCCTTGGATACCTTATTTTTAGGACTTGTTCCACTCCTGCTGACGTTCGGTTGTAAAAAACTGCTTGATAAAAATGTAAATATCAACTGGATCATGGTCGGAATCTTTGTTCTTTCCCTTATGATGGCTGTGGTGCATATCGTTTAGACTTCAAAATGAAGTATTCATGACGGGAAAAGGAGGAAATCTATATGCGAAAGAAATTGACGATTCTGCACACCACCCTTGCGACAACCACTACGATACCCGCAATGATACGGGAGCTGTATCCAGATAAATTTGATATTGTGAACATGTTGGATGATTCTTTACTAAACGATATAAAGTGCAGCGGGAGAATGAGTGCATCCGTAATAGAGCGATTTATTCAATATACATGTATTGCGAAAAACAATGGCAGCGATGCGCTTTTACTGGCTTGTTCTTCGCTTGGCAAAGCAGCGGATATCGCCAGAGAGCTTCTGGATATACCGCTATATAAAATCGATGAGCCAATGGCAGATCAAGCGGTGGAGTCAGGAAATAACATCCTCGTTCTGGGAACGGTGAAAAGTACGCTGGAGCCGACATCCGATTTGATTAGAAGCAAGCGGAAGTCACAGGAGCAAAGTGTCACCTGTATCCTGATACCCGATGTGTTTGAACTATATGAAATTGACAGAGAACGGCATGATCAAAAAATCGCAGAAGTGATACAGGAGCACTGGAATACATATGATGTGATCGTACTGGCGCAGGCAAGTATGGCGAATGCGATACAGTATATCACGCAGGGCAGAGAGAAAATAGTAACGAGTCTGCCATTGGGTCTTAAGCAGCTGCAGGAGATATGAGTAGGGAAAGCGAGGAGTCTGTATGGAGTATATAAATAAAAATAGCATCACCGTGGATGCACTTTGCGGACGTGGACTGATACGCGCAGTTGGTAAAAACAGCTGCTTTGACAGCGATAAAATGACAGTGGGATATGCGTTATACAGAAAAGAATATGGCATCATGGAGCCGCATGCACATGCAGAGGAAACCGTGATCATCACAAAATCGGTAAACGGGTATGTATCCTGGGGGAGTGATGCGCATCATTTGCAAAGAACCATTGCATTAGAGGAGGGGATGATTCTTCATATCCCGGAAAATGAATGGCATGCTTTCCACTATGATGAAGGTGGATGCGTAGAAATCGTCTTTATATATGGCCAGGGTGATAACTGCAGGCCAGAGGATAACGAAAGGTAAGGGTGCTTATTATGTTAGTTACAATGAAAGAAATACTCGATCATGCAAAGAAAGGAGGCTATGGTGTTACTGCCCCCAATGTACAAAGTGAGGATACGGTAAGGGCCGTGCTGGAGGTAGCTGAGGAATACCATGCTCCCATGATTGTAGATGTCAATGCGTTTATTCATACGGATCTTCCGTGGTTTATACATATGATACGGGATCTTGCAGAAAAGGTGTCAGTACCTGTCGCAATCAATCTGGATCATGGAAAATCCTATGAGGATATTATGCTCGCTATCAATTCCGGGTTTACATCCATCATGGTTGATCGTTCCAGCTTATCCTATGAAGAAAATGTGGAACAGACAAAGGAAGTCGTAAAAATGTGCAGACCGCTGGGAATCAGTGTTGAGGCCGAGCTGGGACATGTCGGTATGGGAAACAATTATGCTGTAGACGGAGTAAATAATCTTACCGTTCCAAAAGAAGCGGCAGATTTTATCAAGGAAACCGGTGTGGATTGTCTGGCAGTTGCCATAGGAACCGCACATGGACGCTACACGGGAACACCACATATTGACTTCGAGCGATTAAAGCAGCTCGTTGAAGCATGTGGAGAAACACCGCTTGTCCTGCATGGCGGAAGTGGAACGGGGGATGAGAATCTCAGAAAAGCAGTTCGATCAGGAATTCAGAAGGTTAATCTGGCTACTGAGCTGATCGTTGCAGGAAAAGAGGAGCTGGAAGACTTCATCAAGGATCCGAATTTTGATAAATGGAAGCTGATACCTGCCTTCAAAAAAGGGTATAAGGATCGTCTGGCTCATTACGTTGAATTGTTTGATCAGGCTGGAAAGGCCTGGGGGTAAAGGAAGCGTACAGCAGTTCCCGCAGTATGGAAGTTGTTCCTGAACCGGGAACTGTTTCCTGTAAACGGGAACTTATCCTCTTACCGAAAAAGGAGCTATATATGGAAATGAAAAATATAAAAATCGGTGTTATCGCAGACGATTTTACAGGTGCGGGGGATGCGGCCAGCTTTTTAGAAAAAAGCGGTGCTGAAACCATAATGTACAACGCAGTTCCAAACGAGCTGCAGGTGTGTGATGCGGCTGTTATCGCTTTAAAAACAAGGAGCGTTACTCCCCATGCAGCTGTTGCGGAAGTAAAAAAGGCTGTTGATTTCCTAAAGGAAAACGGATGTGAACGAATATATTTCAAATACTGCTCAACCTTTGACTCCACTCCTCAGGGGAATATCGGAGTTGTAGCTGATTTCTTATTGGAATATCTGGCACAGCCCTTTACAATTCTATGCCCCTCCTTACCCGTGAATCAGCGCATAGTAAAGGATGGAAATTTGTACGTCAATGGTGAAAAATTAAGTGATAGTCCGTTGAAAAATCATCCCTTGAATCCAATGTGGGATTCCTATATCCCCAATCTGATGAAGCCGCAAAGCAAATACCCCTGCTTTATTATGCGGCAGAAGGAGCTTTGTGAGGGAGAATGGAAACAAACGATACATGCGTTGAAATGCAGATATGAGAGGTTTTATATCGTGCCGGATTATGAAACAGAGCAGGATGGAATACGGATAGCGGAAGCGTTTAAGGAGCTGCCTGTTCTTACCGGGGGATCCGGTCTGCTTCCCTATGTCTTAGAGAACGATGCTTTGCTGCATCCGGAAAAAAATCAGATACGGAAGCACGGGCGGACGATTCTGCTATGTGGAAGCTGCTCGGCTGCGACCAGATGTCAAATTGAGTATTTTCGAAAGCATCAAGGCTGCTGTTATCCTGTAAATGCAAACCGTGTGATGAATAAAGAGCTTACCGCCCAAGACATTCTGACATATGCAAACCAACAGGCACAGCCGGTGCTGATATACAGTGATGCGGTGGAACAGGATATGCGTGAGCTAAAAAAGGATGAAACCTTCGATCAAGCATCGAAGTGCATAGAACAGATCATGGGGGAGATAAGCAGTGCTGCTTTGTCGTTCGGATATGAACGTATCGTAGTTGCGGGCGGAGAAACCTCCGGGGCTGTCATACAGCAGCTGGGCTTTGATGGATTTCATATCGGAAAAAGTGTTGATCCCGGTGTTCCTGAACTGATTCCATTGAAGAATGAGCGCCTTACTCTTATTCTGAAATCTGGTAATTTCGGTGCTGAGGATTTCTTCATCAAGGCGATTGGAGGAAACACACATGAGTGAATTACAGGAAAAGCTGGATGCCGCTATCTGGAGTGCGCATACCTTGTTTCAAAAAGGACTGGTTAGCGGCTCAACAGGAAATATCAGCTTTCTCCATGAGCATCGTATGTATATTTCAAGGAGCGGAAGCTGCTTTGGAAGATTGCGACAGGAAGATTTCGCACAGGTGGATATGCAGGGAACAATTCTGTATGGAAAGCCAAGCAAGGAATATCCCATGCATTTGGCATTGTATCGGGAAAGCGAGGAATATAAGGCGGTGATTCACACACACAGCTTCTATGCTAGCGTACTGTCCTGTTATACAGATACAGAATCTCATGTCAAAAACCTGTTTGCATATACACCTTATCTGTATATGCAAACAAAAGGAAATATCCCATGTGTTGCGTATGCACCGCCGGGAAGTGATGCACTGTTTTTTCATTTCAAGGATAAAACAGGGACGAAGCCGAGGATATTGCTGTTGAAACATCACGGAATCATGGCAGGAGCAGAAGATGTGTATCATGCGTTTGATCTTATTGAAGAAATGGAAAGCAGTGCCCATGTATATGCGATGCTGAAAAGCTGTCCGGATGAGGATATCGATTTCATACCTCATTAGCTTACGGGCATATATGGCTAACGCTTGGTAATTAGAGCAATTCATAGAAATGCTGCTTGGTGTTACAGGGGTAGCTCTGGGACTTTCATTCATGATGAAATCCGGTCTTGGACAAACTGCATTGACAGCCTTTCTGCAATGTATTTCACTTATCAGTGGTATGAAAAGCGGCACACTTCTTATGTGCTTTTATCTGCTATGTGTTTTATTGCAGCTGCTGATACAGCGGAAGGACTTTGATAAGCTTCAGGTTTTACAGCTACCGGTGTGCTGGATTCAGGGAATTATCATCAATCTCACCTGCTATGATATAGCGTTTCTTGCGGATATTCGCCCTGTATCGTATCCTATGCAATGGGTGTTTCTGGCAGCGGGGATGATCCTTGTGTCCTTTGGTGTTGCGCTTACCATGGCTGCTGATCTTGTGAAACAGCCGTTTGAACAGTTGATTGTCGTGATTTCAAAAAAATATAAAAAGCCCTTCAATTTTCTGCGCTGCGGTGCAGATGCTGTCTTCATCACCTGCAGTCTGCTGCTTGTTGCTGTGTTTTCCCTGGATTTTACAATGCTGCGCGAAGGTACCTGGATCAGTATGCTTGTTTTGGGGAATACCATGGCTGTCTCCTTTCCTCTCATGCAGAAATGCTCTATCTGTTACCGACGAAAGAATGAAAAAAAAGAGGTGAGCTTATAGAGCAGCAGTATGAGGAAAGCCGCAGCTATCCTGAATACAGAATTGTAGCTTAAAAACGGAACAATTAGGGCAAATTAGAAAAGGAAAAGGAGTATGCAAGGGACATCCCCTGTGAATACTCCTTTTTACGCGTAATCTGCTTGCAGATATAGACAGCTATTTTTCTACCTGCGCACAATTCAAATCCTCCAGCAGATAAAACAGCCGTACCTTGTCTTTTTCCGATAACTCAATTTTCGGGTTATACAGATAATGCTGCAAAACATCCGCATCCTTCAGCAGCTCTGAAATCGGTCCGTCATGCCGGTTCATTTTATCGGAATGCACCGATATAACATGAGTCAGTATCCGGATTTCCTCTTCACTGAATACCTCCATCTTCTCCAGCAGCAGCTTCGCATATTCCGCACTGCGCTGTGCATGACCCAGATGCGGACAATTCTGGGCGTAAAGTGCTATATCATGCAGCATGGCGGCAATACAGCACAGCTCCACATCCAGCTTTCGCAAAGTGGCCAGCATGGCTGCAGCCTGTGCAACACCGTACGTGTGGATATATGCAAATTTGCGTTCCTCTTCCTTGACAAGCTTTTGAATGACGGCATCCGTTTGTTCACGGATAAGTTCTAAGCGATCCATGACATCACATCCTTTCTTCTATTGTATCATTTCCGTACAGGATATGCACAGTCAAAAAAAAGGATCATGCACGAGGTCATGATCCAAGAACGGTTTTGCTTACGCTACAGTTACGTTAGCAGCCTGCTGTCCACGATCGCTTTCAACAACGTCGAAGTTTACAGCCTGTCCTTCTTCCAGTGTACGGAATCCGTCGCTCTGGATGCTTGAGTAATGAACGAAGATGTCCTTACCTTCATCAGAAGTGATGAATCCATAACCTTTTTCTGCATTAAACCATTTTACTTTACCTGTACTCATTTTAGTACCTCCTATACGTGTGTCAATAAGAAGCCCTCCAATGTATAAAAAAATCACAAAACTGGATATTCGTACATTGAAACACATAAATACAATTCCAGACTTGTGAAATCATAATTATTGCTTTTTATTACTCTTAAACAATATCACTTTCAAAACCGAAAGTCAATCATTATTTCGTGAATTGGAAGGATTTGTTTTTCTCTTTTTTCATGATTCGTGTTTTTTTGTGTAAGCTGTTTCAGATTTTAATCTTTTGGGGTATAATATAGGCATACAAGAAAAGAAACGGAGGAATGTTTATGATCATACAGGATGAAATGCTGCGAGCTGCAATCGCCAGAACCCTGCAGATCGAGGAAACGGATATCACAGAAAAAAAGCTGGAAGAGCTGACGACACTCTCTGCCAGAAGCAGTGGAATTATCTCTCTGGAAGGACTGCAATATGCGGTTAATCTGAAGTATCTGGACCTTTGCGGAAATGCCATTGAGGATCTGACACCGATCCGTGATTTGCGGGAGATTGAAGTTTTGAATCTGTCCAAGAATATGCTGCGTGACATCCAGGCGCTGAGGGAATTCCGGCAGCTGCTGCGGCTGGACATTTCACGCAATAACCTGTATACGATGGATATCAGTGCACTGGCCGGCATGATCAATCTGGAAGAATTGAATCTGGAACGCAGCAAGGTGGACAATCTGGTATATCTGGAAAATGTCAAGAAGCTGAAGAAGTTGTATGTCGGAATTGAAAACGGACCGTTCCCGCTCAGCATTCTCGGTATGCTGGAGGAGCTGAAGGAGCTTCATATGAACAAGATGTGGCTGTATGACATTGCCGATCTGACCTATTTGAAGCACATTGAGGTTTTGGATGTATCGACCAATCTGTTCTGTGATTTATCTCCGTTGCAGTATATGAAGGATTCCCTGCGCAATCTGAATATTTCAAATTGTGAATATTTGCGTGATTTAAGTATATTGGAGGAATTTCCGAATCTGGAGGTCCTTGATATCTCCTTTGATCATATTAAGGATTTCTCATTCCTGAAGAAGCTGAAGAATTTAAAGGATCTTCGTGCTACGCAGAGCGGACTTTGTGATTTGCGTAATCTGAAGGGTCTGATCAGGATGGAGAAGCTGGATATCAGTGAAAACCGTGTGGAGCATACGGAAATTTTAAAAGAAATGAAGCTGCTTCGCTTTTTCAAGGCCAGCTGCTGTTTCCTGAAGGACATCGACTTTTTGAAGAATGCAAAGGATCTGGTAGAGCTGAATGTCTTCAACAATCATATCAAGCATATCGAGGTTTTAAAGGGCTGTGAGCATATGACAACCCTGGATGTCGGAAACAACGATATACGCAGTATTGATTCTCTTGAGGATATGATCAATCTGGAATGTCTGGGGCTTTCCCACAACAATATTTCTGATCTGACGCCATTAAAGGATTTAACTAATCTGAGTACGATTGATTTATACAACAATGTCATTACAGATCTTTCACCGCTGAAGAAGCTGATCAATTTAAGCTCTTTGCGGCTGGATCACAATGGCGTAATGGATTTGTCTCCGCTGGAGGAATGCATCTATCTGAGCTCCCTGACATTGAAGGCGAATTATGTAACAGATGTGACACCGCTGACCAGACTGAAGAATCTGTATGAGCTTCGTCTGGATGAAAACCCAATCGAGGATATCACAGTTCTTGAGGATATGGAATACTACGAGAAATTCTCATATTGAGACAGTCTGAAAAAATGTAAATTTCTTTGCTTTAGATTATGAATGAAGGCCTGTGTGTATACTGCTGTGTACCACAGGCTTTTCTGTGCTCATAAGCAGATAAAAGCTGCTGCGTCTTGTGAAACGGGTTGAGGGGAAACACTGTACATCTTTTCCTTAGCATAGCAATGCAAAAAGAGAATCTGGAATGAGAATATGGTTCTACTAAAGCCTTGTGTAGATAAGCAAGCATAAGCTAAAAGAAATCTGCACAATCGAAAAAAGGATATCTTCATAAGGCTTTTATCAGTAGAAAACGTGCGAGATTCGTTGATATGCTAACGAAATACCAGCCCTATGAGCATTGTATTTATGCCGCCGAAGCTTTCTGCATTATCCCCCTTGACCTTCCCCTGAGGGAAAACTGTAAGATATAGGCAGAAACTACGGAGGTAATTGCGTGGAACAGATGAAAATAACAGAAATGGAAGCATTGATCAACAGGAATTACAAGAATATTTGTGGGATGAATGTATTAAAAAACGGTGTGTCCGTGTATGAAGCATACTTTCAGGGATGTACTTCCGAAAGCAGAATGCATGTGTATTCCGTGACCAAAAGTATTGTATCCATATTGCTGGGAATCGCAATGGATGAAGGGTACCTTGCGGATGTGTCGCAAAGGGTTCTGGATTTTTTTCCGGAGTATGCAGCCCGGGAGAAAGAGTATGCAAAGGGTGAAGTAACACTGGAGGATGTCATCACCATGACAGCGGCATATAAATATAGAATTCCACCCTATATAAAATATTTTACAAGTGATGACTGGCTGCGGTTTTCACTGGAGCAGCTGAAGGGAAGGGGCGGGAAATTCCGTTATACACCGCTGATTGGACCGGATATCCTGACTGGTATTTTACAAAAGACAACCGGGCAATCTGTGCTTTCTTTTGCACGTGAGAAATTATTTGTCCCGCTGCGAATTTCTGTGGAAAAGGAACTGATATTTAAAGATAAGGAAGAACAGATGGCATTCAATCAGTCAGCCTCCATCAGCGGTTGGGCAGCAGACGCAAAGGGACTGCAATCCGCAGGCTGGGGACTGGCGTTATCGGCAAAGGAAATGGCAGATATCGGGCAGCTGTATTTGAATGGCGGTGTATGGGAAGGAAAACAGCTGGTATCAAAGCACTGGATTGAGGAAAGCACAAAGGAGCACAGCCGCTGGAAAAAACGCAATCTGCCATACGGCTATTTATGGTGGATCGATGAGCAGAAAGACGGATTTGCGGCAATGGGGGATGGAGGAAACATTATTTATGTGAATACCGGAGAACAACTGGTTGTATCCCTCATGTGCAGATTTGATCCTAAAGCAAAAGACAGCATGGATTTGATTAAACAGCAGATCGAACCGATATTTAGAAAGTAAAGCAAAGCAGAGGCAAGCAGAAATAGAACAGCGATACAGTAAAAGAAAAGAATGCAAAATCCTTACGGACGCTTACCATCCAAAGGTTCTGCATTCTTTTTCAGCTACATGGATAATATTTGTTAAGCTATCGGTACAGCCGCAGGGGAACATCAAGGCTTCCCTGCAATAGTTGCCCTGTTATAAAGGGATTATCGTTTTACCTTCATCAGTTCACTGAATTCATCCAGTGTTTTTTCGAAAAAGGTGAAGGCATCGTCGTAGACACTGTCCACTCTCGGATCAACACCGGCATGGATCAGCTCATCCAGCGGTGACTCGCTGCCACCCTTGGTGAGAAACTCCAGATACTCCGTTGTATCTCCGGCAAGTATCTTCTTCGCAAAGCTCAATGCCACCGACATACCCAAGGTATATTTATATACATAGAAATTGAAATAAAAGTGCGGTATGTAGTAACAATGATAGCGCTGCAGATCATCCACCTCAACAGCATCCCCGTAATACTGCCTGGACAGCTCCATGTACAGGGAGGTCAGCTTCTGTGAGGAAACTGCTTCTTTGTTTTCCAGCATGGCATACAGCTGCTTTTCGAATTCTGCGTACATCGGCTGCCGATATAGCGTGCCGACAAGCTGATTCAGCAGATTGGAAAGAAGATATGCTTTCTCTTCCTCACTATCGCTGTGATCCAGCAAATAACGGTTCAACAGAATCTCATTCACAGTGGATGCCACTTCGGCAACAAAAATCGTATACTGAGAAAGCATTGGCCGGTTATGGTGACGGGAATACCAGGAGTGCATGGAATGTCCCAGCTCATGCGCCAGCGTGCTCAGGGAAGGATAATCGTTTGTGAAATTGGTCAGTACATACGGGCGGGAATCATAGGTCCCCCCGGAATATGCTCCACCCTGTTTACCTGCACATGGCAGAAAGTCGATCCAGCGCTCCTCTCTTGCCTGATCCAGCAGTTGCACATAGTCTTCGCCAAGCGGTGCAAGGGCATGCTTGAGAATATCGAAGCTTTCATCGATGGAATAGGTGATATCCACCGCATCCACCAGTGGTATCTGAATATCGTACACATGCTGAACAGCAAGTCCGCTGACCTGCTTGCGAAGCGCAAAGTAACGGTGAATGCCATTGATGTATTTTTCATTTGCCATGAAAAGCACCTTGTCAAACAGCGACCGGTCAACGCCGTCTTCAAACAGGGAGGCTTCCAGAGCATTGGAGAAATTGCGTAATCCGGCTTCGAATATCTGTCCCCTGGCATGCCCGCTCAACAGATTCATAAATACATTCTGATAGGTTTTATAGGCGGTGAAAAAATGTTCAAAGGCTTCCTTACGTACTCTTGGGTCACGGTTTTTCAGGAACTGCTGATAGGTTCCTTCATTCAGGAATTCCTCTTTTCCATCCACCAGAACAGGCTCGAACTGCAAACGGAAGCTTTCAAAGGTTTTCTGCGGATTGCGGATCAGCTCGCCCGCCTGTGCAAGCAAAGCCTCCTGTTCTTCATTCAGCCGGTGTGGAATCGTATGGAATACCTCTTCCATCGGGTAGCGGAAGTCCCGACAGTCATCCTCCAGCAGCCATTGCTCAATTTGTTCCCTGTTTTGAATCAGAAGTAAAGGCAGATTGGATAATGCCTGATTCACCTGCTGATACAGGGTATAGCTGCGTGCCAGATTTTCCTGGTTCTGCATATTTTCAGGGTCGACATCACTGCTCATCTTAGCATAGCTGATAAGATTATCCAGATAGCGCTCCAGTGTTTCCTGATGCTCCATAAAGCTGATGAAGCTGGCTCTGTCATCCGCAAGGGATGAGAGTGCAGCCTGCAATAATTTGATTTCCTTTTGTGCCAGTGCAAACTGAGCTTCAAAGGCCTCCTGATTTTCAAAGAGAAAGCGCAGATCCCAGGTCAGCTGTGAATCTATTTCGTTACGTTTCATGTATGATCACCTCATATAGTATTGTATGTCAAAAAAAAAGAAATCACAAGGAGGCGTGTGATTTCTTCCGTTTTCTTTCCTACAGCATATCATCTTCATCTTTTTTGTACTGCGATTTTTCCGTTCCTGCCTTCTTCCACGGCTTTTTCAGACGCAGATTCGGATGCCGTCTGCGGTATACAAAGAGTGTGAGGAACAGACATACAAGCAGTGCCAGCAGCAGACATGGCAACAGGACATAGCGAAGGATATAGTTCTTTCCGTTCAAGGCGATCGTATTCACCTCTGCAATATCGTCTGCTTCCTGTATGCTGCGCTGGTTTGCGGATACCAGAACATAGCTGCCAAGCTTTTCCGTTGTAAAGCGGATGCGGCTTTTACTTTGCTCGGTGGGAATCTGATAGACATCCTGCCCATCCACATAATATATATGATAGCGTTTGTTTTTGCTGTCCTTCGGCTTTTTGATAGAGAAGACAGCCTCCTGCTTCAGCTTCAGGGAGGAGAAATCATCCGTTCCTTCAATAGAGAAGGTTTCTTCAACAGTGGTTCCGTTTGCCCGGGCTACTTTTTTTGCAAGTGCCTGCTGCTCCTCATCTATGGAATTCTTTACCTTGAGGACAATCGTTTTTGGCAGGAAGGTATTGAGGAAACCGGTTTCCTGTATCCGTGCCATGGATAAGCCGGATACCTGCAGATCATGGCTGTCATCCTTAATGATGACACTGTAGCGGGGCTTCAGATTCTCCTGCAGTATCCGGTCGATAAGACGGATCTGCTCATTTGCGAGCGGTGTGAGAGGGAATGCAGTGACATCCTTGCGGAGCTGCTCCAGCTCCTGCAGAGCCTCCTCGTTTAAATCCGTTTTCCCGTCGTACAGCTTAATGACTGCCGCAGCTCGCTGCTGCATGTTTTCCTGCTTTTTCGTCAGCTCGTCGGATACCCTGATTTCATAATTCAGCGTACAGCCGGCATAGGTCACCTTCAGTGTTTTGGTTCCTGTCTTTTTGCTGGAGAAGCCCTCCACCATATCGGTGGTCATGGAAACCTCCTTACTTGTACCATCCGCAAAATCCACGCGGATTCTGCCATCACTGACATCGAGGGATTCATTTAAATCATAGGTGGTAAGCGGCATCTGTGTCAGCACAATCTGCTTGACATCCCTGTATGTTGCCTTGTAGGTCAACGGTTCCCCTGCGGGCTTTAGCTGTATATCCCAGGAAGAAAAGAGGGCATGATCCTTAACCGGTGCCTGGATCACCGGTGTCTTTCCGGTTTCCACCTGCAGGGTGATTTTCTTATCATTGGGATAAAATGTTCCGCCGTTCGCATCAAAGGTGATATCCACATAGGCTTTATCCTGTATGTGCTTGCTGTTGAGCACTGTGGAAACATCTTCTGCCTTCACGAAGCCATAGCTGTTTTTGAAATTGTAGCTTCCTTCCTGCTGCTTCTGCTCTTTGTCAAGGGAAGGGTCGCTTTGTACCCGATACCAGACGCCATCCCTGTTCTCCAGCTTTTCCAGCAGAATCAGGGCTGCATCATAGCCTTTTTTGATGCTGTATACGGCATCACTTTTTTTATCAGCGTTTTTATATATGGAAACACCGGTATTTTTCACGATACCAAGCGCATAGCGGTTGTGATCCCTGTCCCCCATGGCGTGATCCATTTCATAAAAGTACTGGGCTGCTTTTTCTCCCCAGTAGGGATCGGATGCGTAAGATACATTCATACCGCCTGCCTTGTTTCCGAAGAAGCCGCCGTGAAACTGAAACTGGCTGGGATTCATATACGCATTGGACAGGTAATGCAGGGCATGGGAGTATACGCTGCCTGAGGTGCTGGCATAGCGGGAGGCATTTTCCTCAACAGCGGAATCATAGGCAGCATGTCCGAACAGATTGTTGCGGGTGTAGGCGAGATAGCTTCTTCCCAGAGCACTTTCATTCTCCGCCAGTGAAAGCATCATCAGCGCATTTGCCCCGAATTGATTCTGATACTGGAAAAATGCAGCTTCCGCCTGTAAAAGCAAAGATTGCGTTAAAACATCATGGATATAGTTATCCTTATCGTAAAAGCCGGTTATTGTATGACGCAGAGCCAGCGTATCCTTCAGATACCGGTCCACATCCTTTTGTGAATAGGCACTGGTGGATCGATGATTCAGATACTGATAATAATTATAATAGGGGGCATTGGCATTCACCGCATGAGAAAAGCTGCTGTTTCGGTAATCTTCGATCATCATAGCGTAATCATCATAGAAATAATGGGTATCATAGCTATAGTAGGTAACGCCCTCCTTTAGCTGCTGCGGAGCGTTTCCCAGCTGCAGGATATTGTCATAGGCAGCGGTTGCGAGTGAGGATTTCAGCTGATGCTGCAGAGTGTTGTTTTTTACCGTAAATGAGGAAACATTGGGAACCTGCTCAATCGGATAGATGGTGACATCGGCTGCATCTGCCCATCCGGTAACACCGGACAAACGAAACTTTACCTTTTGTGTTCCGGGATTGTATTCCAGAAATGCCGCGTCAATGCCATAACAGCCGTTGGTATAGCCCTCTTCACCATTTTCATCATTTGTGTAGGTAATGTTCAGCGTGCAGTCTTTGGCTGTCGCAAATTCCACAACGCCCTGCTCCAGACTCAGGAAGCTGCTGCCATAGGTGATTGCGAGATTGTCATAGCTGCGTTTACGAAGTGTATAGAGAACTTTTGCCCTGGCATAGGTGTCACAGTCCTCAAGGATTGTATAGGTACCATCCTTTTCCACACTGACAATGTGATATGTTCCATCATCCTGCAGCGTCTTTTCACTGGCTGATACCGGAGTAAGGGATGCCGTGATCAAAAGGCTCAGCATAAGGATGTACAGTTTTTTCTTAATCATGTCGATAACCTCCACACATGTCTTTATTATATCGTACAATCGTGTGCAGGACATGTGAAAGTATAGAAATATATTGAAATTGTAAGATTTCATAATGCATATTTTATGAAAGGATAGCATAGATAGGATCCTTGTTAAATGCCTGCTCAAAGAGGATGCGTGATTGGAATAGGAATACAGGAACGCTTGATTGCTACGCTCAGAAAGCGGCATGCGGACATAAGCAGGTGGTATTCCGCCATCCTCTTCAACAAAGGAATTCATAAAGGCATAGGAGTTGACAGCAGAAAAGGCAGCTACTATAATAGGAATGTACCAGGGCACCCCCTGGGGGAGGTGAGAGGATGAACGATGAACGTAAAAAAGCACTTCAGAAGATAAAGACTGCACGCGGTCAGCTGGATGGTATCATTCGCATGATGGAAGAAGGACGCTATTGTATCGATATATCAAATCAGATTTCAGCATCGACGGCTCTGCTGAAAAAAGCAAATCAGCATATTCTGAGCGGACATTTGCACAGCTGTGTACTGACTGCTATTGAAGAAAGGGATGCAGAGGAAAAGGTCAGCGAAATCGAAGCTGTAATTGCGGCACTGCTGAAATAGAAGGAAGGAAAATCTTATGAACAAGACATATAGAATAGAAGGGATGCACTGCTCAGCATGTGCAGCCTCGGTAGAAAAAATATTGAAGCGTCAGCCGGCGGTAGAGGATGCTTCCGTAAATCTGGTTATGGAAGAAGCGGTGGTCAGCTTCACGGACGGCTTTGACGAAAAAGCGGCCATGCAGGCTGTGGAAAAGGGCGGCTTTCATATGAAGGAGCGCGATGCTGCCAAGCAGCAGACCTATCGTGTTGAGGGCATGCATTGTGCCGCCTGCAGTGCAGCTGTAGAGCGGGTATTGAACCGCTTTGAGGAAATTGAGCAGGCGAGTGTGAATCTGGTAATGAATACCGTGCGCATTACATTTACGAAAAAGAATTTCGAGGCGTGGGCAGCGGCAGTGAAAAAGGCCGGCTTCACGCTGCTGGAGGAAGCGAAGAAGACATATCGCATCGATGTGGATGGAATGACCTGTTCGTCCTGCAGCGCAGCGCTGGAGCATGCATTGAATAAAGCGGAAGGAATATCCGCTGTCAGCATCAACCTTGTCACAAATACGGCAACAGTGGAAGCAGACCCGCATAAAATCAAGCTGTCGGAGATTCTGGCAATTATTCAGAATACCGGGTATCACGGCACGCTTCATGTGGAGCGAAAGGAAGAAGCTGTGAAAAAGGATTCTACATCCATAAAAATTTATACCACCCTGGCTCTGGCCTTTATCCTTTTGTATATCGGTATGTCGCATATGCTGGGCAATATCCGGCTGCCGCTGCCGGATATCATTCATTATGACACACATCCCTTTCATTTTGCGCTCATCCAATTTCTTCTTGCGACAGTGATTCTCCTTCTGGGACGTCATTTCTTTACCAGAGGGTTTACAGCATTATTCCACAAGGCGCCCAATATGGATACGCTGGTGGCGGTTGGTACAGGGAGCGCCTATCTGTATTCCCTGTATTCTCTGATTTCCATTCTGCAGGGCAATCTGCATGCCGTTCACAGCCTGTATTTTGAATCTGCCGGTGTCGTTGTGGCGCTGGTGCAGTTTGGAAAGCATCTGGAAAGCATTTCGAAGAAGAAATCCACAGGGGCGATTTCTGCACTGCTGCAGCTGCGTCCAAGCAATGCGACATTGCTGAGAGACGGGAAAGAGGTGGAAATTCAGGCAGAGGAAATCACGATCGGTGATCTGCTTGTGGTAAAGCCGGGAGAGCATATTCCGGTAGACGGTATCTTAAAGGAAGGACATGCGAGTGTGGATGAAAGCATGCTGACGGGGGAAAGTATGCCGGTTTCCAAGCAGCAGGGGGATGCATTGATCCAGGGGACGATTGCACTGGATGCCAGAATCGTGATGGAATGCAATGCGGTTGAGGAGGATACCACACTTGCGAAAATCATCCGTATGGTCGAGGAGGCACAGGGCAAAAAGGCGCCGATTGCACGTATTGCGGATAAGATTTCCCTGTATTTCGTGCCAACGGTTATGGCGATTGCCTTTGTAGCAGCACTGCTCTGGTATCTTTCCACACAGGATTTTGCCTTTGCGCTGACGATCTTTGTCAGTGTGCTGGTTATCGCCTGCCCGTGTGCGCTTGGTCTGGCAACACCGACCGCCATCATGGTGGGAACCGGAAAGGCGGCACAGTTCGGTATCTTTATGAAGAGTGGAGAGGCACTGGAAACAGCGAGCAGTATTGATACAATTGTGTTTGATAAAACCGGAACACTGACAATCGGTAAGCCGGTTGTAACCGATATCGCAGCCAAGGATGAGCAAAAGCTTCTTTCCATTGCGGCATCTCTGGAGGCAGGAAGCCGTCACCCGCTGGCAACGGCTATTCTGGAAAAAGCGAGGGAAGAAAATATCAGCGGTTCTGCGTTAACGCATATTGAAACACATAACGGGCGCGGTCTCAGCGGTATTCGGGATGATACGACATGGTATGCGGGAAGCCGCACCTTTCTGGAGCTGGCAGGAGCTTCCTGTGATGCATATGCCGCACAGGAGCTGGCCTGGCTGCAGCAGGGAAAAACAGTCGTATGGATCGGCACGTCTTCTCATATATATGGGATTATTGCCATTGCAGATCAGCTGAAGCCGCAGACGAAAGATGTCATACGACGTCTTCGTCAACAGCAAATCGATGTGGTCATGCTGACAGGCGATAATGAAATCACAGCGGCAGCGATTGCGGAAGCCGCAGGAATCGAACATGTGATAGCACAGGTACTTCCAGATCAAAAGGGGGAGGAGGTCAAAAAGCTGCAGGCACAGGGGAAAGTCGTTGCCATGGTCGGGGACGGCATCAACGATGCAGTCGCTCTGACACAAAGCGAGGTCGGCATTGCCATCGGAAGCGGCAGTGATGTTGCGGTGGAGAGTGCTGACATCGTATTGGTGAAGGATAATATTCAGGATGTGGAGACGGCAATCCGTTTATCTAAGGCAGTTATACGCAATATCAAGCAGAATCTGTTCTGGGCATTCTTCTACAATACGCTGGGTATCCCGATTGCGGCCGGTGTGCTGCATCTGTTTGGCGGACCGCTGCTGTCTCCGGTATTCGCAGGTGCTGCGATGGCGTTCAGCTCAGTGAGCGTTGTCAGCAATGCGCTTCGCCTTCGTAACTTTACATGAGCTTATACAAAATGCTTTTATCATACGAATGACTATATGCTCTGCCATGAATGCAGTATCTGCTGTCAAGGCTTTCAGCCGCAATCAAAAAAGACATCGCTGTATAGGAATTTTAATTTTTATGCAGAAAATGAAAATTTTAAGTGAAAAAGGCGACAAGATATAGTACAATAATCTTAATGAAAACTGAGGTGTACTATGGACTATAAAATTATTATATTGGCCGTCGTTATTACAATCGTACTGATTGTCGGCACGCAGGTATGGAAGCAGAGTATTTTGAAGAAGCTGTTAAAGCATATGCAGCAGGGTGATTTCAATGCGTATTTCAAGCTTCTGGATTCTCTTCCCTGCAAGTATTTCTATCCTCCGTTCAACCGTGAATATATGCGTTTAAACGGCTATATCATGAAAGCGGATAAGAAAAAAATCGAAGAGTGCTTTGAATTGATTCTGAGCATGCGGATGAATAAAAAGCAGGAGCTGGATGTTGTCATAAAAGCATTTTATTACTATCTGGACGAGGATAGCAAAAAGAAATGTAAAACATTGCTGGAGCGTATGAAAAAGATTGCGGATGAGAGCATTACTCAGGAGTGTCAGGTCATCTATGATATTCTGCTGGAAGAAAAGACCAGCTATATCGATGATATGGAGAAACAGCTGAAGAATGAAGAGCTGCAGGAAGCGCAGAAGGGTATGTTCCATTATATGCTGGCGCTGCAGTACAGCTATTTGAAGGATGAAAAGAAAAAGAAGGAACATCTGCAGGCGGCGTCAAAGGATCTTAAGGGAACTCCGTATGAGATGAAAATCAACCAGTTGATGAAAAAATAGGAAAGCAGCAATTGTGTATCTCTTCTTATTTTATGTAAAAGTGATAGATAGAGAGATTTCTTGAATGCCGAATACCGTCATTTCTGAAATCTCTTTTTCATATTGCGTATGGAACGTTATATCACCGCTGAAGGACATGCAGAGGGCTATTTGTTGAGTAGAATGAATTACAATTACAAAATACATCTTAAGAGAGGATATAAGCTATACGATTCATTTTAAAGTAAAAAAGAGGACCGTGTTAAAATTTATAAAATTAGAAACTACCGAGAATTACCCGGTAGTTCGTAAAGTAGGATAAAGAAATATTCAAAGAGCCTTGACACACTATAACCTTGACATGAGTTTATTCGCAGGCTGATCTGTAATATAAGTATAATTGGAAAATATGTGAGCTTCATAGTTTAAGGTTTTGTACATTTCACTTCATATCACGCTGTAAAAATAATCAAGTTGATACATGATAGGAAAGGGATAAATTTTGTTCTCTGCTTATCAAGGAGGTTCTTTCTGAATATGAAAGCGACTACCCACTGCCTTGTGTCCAAAATATAAAAAGAAAAATAATGCCATGCTGTTTCAAGAAAATTATAAGGCAGTACACGAAATCAGATTGCTGTCTGCTGTCGCTGTTCCAGATGAAAAGAATATTATAGAAAGGTAGATGCTGACAAGATAGCATCAGGTGAAAAAATGGTAGAGAACTTTAAGAATCGTGATTTAAATGTAGTGGTATTCAAAGATGGAGAATTACAGTTGGATGTATCAGTATGTCCCGAAGAAAACACGGTTTGGCTAAACAGAATGCAGATTTCCATGTTGTTTGACAGGGATATCAAAACGATTGGTAGACATATCAATAACATATTTAAAGAGAAAGAGTTGGACAAAGAAGCAGTTGTCGCAAAATATGCGACAACTGCCGCTGACGGAAAAACGTATCAAGTGGACAACTATAATCTTGATGTCATCATATCAGTAGGATATAGAGTCAAATCACAACGCGGTATTGAATTTAGAAAATGGGCAAATGGAATCCTAAAAGATTACATGGTTCAAGGCTATGCAGTTAATGAGAAAAGGCTGCAATATTTAAATAAAACAATACGACTGCAATCCGGCATTATTGCCGGAATCGCCGGTATTGATGCAGACTCGGTTCTTCAGGTGGTTGAAGAATACACTGCAGCCTTGGAATTGCTTGACAGTTATGATCACCAGAGCTTGAAAAAACCGGATGGAACCAAATGTGTTTATCAGTTGACTTATGAAGAAAGCAGAGAATTCATTGACAAAATGAGCTTTGATTCGGATGTGTTCGGAGTGGAAAAAGAGCCTGGAAAAGTTGCCGGTATATTGGCGGCTGTATATCAGGATGTATTCAGCCAGGAGGTTTATCCAACACTTGAAGAAAAGGCGGCAAACCTTTTATACTTTCTTATTAAGGACCATCCGTTCGCTGATGGATGCAAACGAATAGCAGCAGCATTGTTTCTGGAATTTTTAAATAAGAATAATGCCTTGCTTCATAATGGTGAAAAAATTATCAGTGATAGTGCACTGGTTGCCATCACACTGATGGTTGCTGAATCTAAGCCGGAAGAAAAGGAAATCATGATAGCACTGGTGATGAATTTTTTAATAAAGAACTGATGTTTTATGAAGCAAACGGAATATGAGCTGCTATGTTCAGGAATACTGTCAGGAACTGGCAGTTTTTTCTTAGGCATTTAAGTTGCGTGAACTGTCACAATCCACCTATACTAATACAAGATAGGTGGTATGTATATGAAGATACAGAAAAGAGATGGACAACTTCAGGAATTTGAAGGAGAGAAGATTGCACAGGCAATCAGAAAAGCATTCCGCAGTACCGGGACGCTCATTGAAGAGTCGGTACTTAAGGAAATTATTGAGGACATAACAAAAGCAGCAGCGGCAGACAAGCCGATGCTGAGTGTAGAGGTCGTTCAGGATCTTGTAGAAGAAGAACTGATGCAGCATCAGTTTTATAAAGAAGCAAAAAACTATATTCTGTATCGTCAGAAGCGAACGGAATCCAGGAAGGTGGTACAGGATCTTGTCCATGCACTGCAAAAGGAAGACCTTTACAGCATACTGGCGGATATTCAGCAGCGTTATCCGGATGAGGGCTATGATCTGCGTCATCTGCTCATGAAATTTCATTCCTTTTTGAAAGAGGATATGGAAAGTGATGAGCGGCTGCATATGCTGATGAAGGCAAGTGTTGAGTTAATCAGTAAAGAGGCACCCAAATGGGAATATATCGCTTCCCGCTTTCTTTCCTATGCGCTGCATGAGGAAATCAGTGCCCGCATGCAAAAGCTGGAGCTTCCCGTATTCAGTAAAAAACTGAAATATCTGGAAGAACAGGGATATTACGGTGATTATATACGGAAGGCATACAGTGATGCGGAGATTGATGAGCTGGGCGCATATCTGAAGGATGAGCGCGATTACCTGTTTACCTACAGCGGTCTGGAGCTCGTGAAAAAACGGTATCTGATGTGTTCCCATGCCCATGAGGTTTTGGAAACACCGCAGGAAATGTTCATGGGTATCGCTATGCATCTGGCACTGCCGGAACAGAATCGCATGTACTGGGCGAAGCAGATCTATGATATTCTCTCTCAATTGCAGGTAACGATGGCAACACCGACCATGTCCAATGCCCGCAAGCCGTATCATCAGCTTTCCAGCTGCTTCATCGATACGGTAGAGGACACCTTAAACAATATTTATAAGAGTGTGGATAATTTCGCACAGGTTTCCAAATACGGCGGTGGAATGGGACTGTATTTTGGCAAGGTTCGTGCAAACGGCAGTGATATCCGCGGCTTTGAGGGAGCTGCCGGGGGTGTGATACGCTGGATCAAGCTTGTCAATGATACGGCGACCGCAGTCGATCAGCTGGGGGTTCGTCAGGGGGCAGTCGCTGTCTATCTGGATGCCTGGCACAAGGATCTTCCCGAGTTTTTGAATCTGAGAACCAATAACGGGGATGACCGCATGAAGGCACATGATGTGTTTCCTGCTGTCTGTTATCCGGACCTGTTCTGGAAGATGGCAAAAGAGGATTTGAATGCGACCTGGTATCTGATGTGTCCGCATGAAATTCATAAAATCAAGGGCTATCACCTGGAGGATTTCTATGGTGAGGAATGGGAAGAGCGCTACTTTGACTGTGTGCAGGACCCGCGTGTTCCCAAGCGCACCATGGTGCTGAAGGATCTGGTACGTCTGATTCTGAAATCGGCAGTGGAAACCGGTACACCGTTTACCTTTAACCGTGATCATGTGAACCGTATGAATCCAAATGCACATGCCGGTATGATTTACTGCAGCAATCTCTGTACAGAAATCGCACAGAATATGAAGGCGCTAAAGCTGGAAGAAAGCCGCATTGTGGAAATTGACGGAGAGAGCGTGGTAGTTAATGAAAGTAAGCCGGGAGATTTTGTCGTCTGCAATCTGGCAAGTCTGTCGCTGGGGAATATTGATGTAAACAACGAGGAAGAGCTTTCCCATATCATTCATGTTATTGTACGCGCATTGGATAATGTAATCGATCTGAATTATTATCCGATTCCCTATGCGAAAATCACAAACCGCAAATATCGCCCAATCGGTTTGGGAGTCAGCGGCTATCATCATATGCTGGTTAAGCAGAATCTGCGGTTTGAGTCCGAGGAGCATCTGCAATTTGCGGATACCCTTTTTGAAAAAATCAATTACTATGCGATTCAGGCAAGCACTGCACTGGCTAGGGAAAAGGGCAGCTATTCCATGTTTGCAGGAAGTGACTGGCAAAGCGGTGCCTATTTCACAAAGCGAGGCTATACATCCGATGCATGGAGCCGGCTGTTTCGGCAGGTGCGTGAGCAGGGAATGCGCAATGCATGGCTGATGGCAATCGCACCGACAAGCTCCACCTCCATCATCGCAGGAACAACGGCCGGTGTGGATCCGATTATGAATAAATATTTTCTGGAAGAAAAAAAGGGCAGTATGATTGCCCGTGTTGCACCGGATTTGGATGCGAGAACCTTCTGGCTGTATAAGAATGCCCATCTGATCGATCAGGAATGGGTGGTGCGCTCGGCCGGTATCCGGCAGCGTCATATTGACCAGGCACAGTCTGTCAATCTGTATATTACCAATGAATTTACCCTGCGCCAGGTTCTGATGCTGTATATTCACGCATGGGAATATGGTGTAAAAACGATTTATTATGTTCGCAGCAAGTCATTGGAAGTAGAGGAATGCGAATCCTGCGCATCCTAGAAGGGAGTATGTATGAGTGATTTAGTAAGAAAGCCTCTGTTTAATGAACACGGGGATTGCGAGGTCGGAAAGCGCCGCATGATCAATGGCAATACGACCAATCTGAATGATTTTAACAACATGAAATATACCTGGGTATCCGACTGGTATCGTCAGGCGATGAACAATTTCTGGATTCCTGAGGAAATCAACCTGAATCAGGATGTAAAGGACTACCGCAGGCTGCGTGAGGCAGAGAAAACGGCATATGACAAAACCCTGTCCTTTCTGATTTTTCTGGATTCCATTCAGACAGCGAATCTGCCAAATGTAGGGGAATATATAACCGCCAATGAGGTGAATCTGTGTCTGACGATACAGGCCTTTCAGGAGGCTGTTCACTCTCAGAGCTACAGCTATATGCTGGATTCCATCTGTTCACCGCAGGAACGCACGGATATTCTGTACCAGTGGAAGGACGATGAGCGTTTATTGAATCGAAACAAATTCATCGGGGATCTGTATAATGATTTCCAGACACATAGAGACGGCAGACATTTGATGAAAACGATGATGGCGAATTATATACTGGAGGGTATTTACTTTTATTCCGGCTTTATGTTTTTCTATAATCTGGGACGCATGGGAAAAATGCCGGGCTCCGTACAGGAAATCCGCTATATCAACCGGGATGAAAATACGCATCTATGGTTGTTTCGCTCTATGATTCTGGAGCTGCAAAAAGAGGAGCCGCAGCTGTTTACGGAAGAGCTGATTGAGGAATATAAGGACATGCTTCGCCATGGTGTGGAGGAGGAGATTCGCTGGGGAGAGTATGTGATAGGAAATCATATCGAAGGACTGACAATGGAAATGGTATCCGATTACATTCATTACTTGGGAAATCTTCGCAGCAATTCTCTTGGCTTCGGTTCCTTGTATGACGGCTTTGAAAATGAACCGAAATCCATGGAATGGGTATCCATGTATGCGAATGCCAATCTGATCAAAACCGATTTTTTTGAAGCACGCTCCTCCGCTTATGCGAAGAGCAGTGCGCTGGTGGATGATCTGTAGGCAGCTATAAAAACCATGTTTCTACTATCCTTTGTTTTTTTAATACATCATGCAAAGGATTTCATAGGATGCGGATGTAATCGTATGGAATCCTTTTTTCTAATGGAAAAGCATACTTCATCGTACTGCGGTTTCATACGGATACCGTAATTGTACAGGCAATGTAAAGTACAGGTATGAATTGCAGGAAGACAGAGAAGAAAAGTAAGCAGCTATAAAGCGGTTTGAAATTGCAGGCATGATATATGCAAAAGGTCTGCACAAGCAACTAGCTGTAATCCTGAAAAGCGATGCATACACCTGCTCTCATATTCAAGCATATACAATGCGGGGCATGAGAGTTGCTTTGATTGTTAGCCTATGGTAATATTTATGCAGATAAACAAGGAGGTCACAGTATGACATATGTATATGCATCCAGAATGGGTAAAACAGAGAAATTGATCGAAAAGCTTGCGATTGACGCAATGAAAATAGAAAACGGTACAGAAACGGTGAAGGGTGATTACATTCTATTTACTTATACGGATGGGAATGGTGTCGTTCCAAACATCGTGGAGAGCTTCCTGGAAAACAACCCTGACGGCTTAAAGGGGGTTGTAGCCGGAGGAAGCAGAGAGCGCCATGCCGCAACCTTTGGCTGGGCGGGGGATATCATCTCAGAAAAATACAATGTTCCCTGTCTTTACAAGGTCGATGGTGAGGGCAGTGAAGAGGATGTTGAGAAAATAAAACAGATGATTCGCTAAGTATGACCGCATAATCTATGCGGTCACAAGAAGGATTGGATGCCTGCAGTCTGTATGCAGCTTCTGATCTTTTTTTTGTAATCAAAGGAAGGCGATACGAACAAATGTATGGTTCAAATATAAATTGTCTACTGATTATGCCTGAGGAAAGGTTCTATTCTTACCTTAGGGTGTATGCAAAAGGAAGGATTCAGATTCTGATGATAAGCTACTATCGTATGGATTTCTCCTTTAATTGAAATTCTCTGCAAACCCATTGGAAATTCCATACGGTCTTTTCATATACCGGTTTTTGTTCGTCATGGTTACTGTCGTACAGCTTTTCGGTCATCTTTCTTTCACTTTTTTCAAGTGCGTGGTATATTTTGGTTAGATATGGGTAACATATAGTGAAAACCCATGCAAAGGAGGCTTCACAATGAGTGAAAAAAGAAAAATCGTACTGGTTGGTACCGGCTTTGTCGGTATGAGCATGGCATATAGTTTTCTGAGCACCGGAGGAATTGACGAATTGGTGCTGCTTGATGTCGCAAAGGAAAAGGCAGTCGGAGAGGCGATGGATCTGCAGCACGGCTTGCCGTATGCCAGAGGTAAAATGGAAATCTATGCAGGAGATTATGCGGATTGCAGAGATGCGAGTATTGTGGTGATTACAGCAGGAGCTGCCCAGAAGCCGGAGGAAACACGTCTGGACCTGACAGCGAAGAACGCAAAAATTATGAAGAGTGTTGTGGAAAGCATCATGGCAAGCGGCTTTGATGGTATACTGATCATTGCCAGCAATCCGGTGGATGGCATGACATACCTCGCACAGAAGGTCAGCGGTCTGCCAAAAGAGCGTGTCATCGGCTCCGGAACGATTCTGGATACGGCACGCCTTCGTTATATGATGAGTGAGTATCTGGATGTATCCAGCTCCAACATGCATGCCTATATCATGGGAGAGCATGGCGATTCCAGCTTTGTTCCGTGGACACATGCCTATGTCGGAAGCAAATCACTGCTGGAGCTGCTGGATGAAAAAGGAAAGCCGCTGTCCGACCTGCATGACATCTATACTAATGTGCAGCAGGCGGCATATGAAATTATCAATCGCAAGAAGGCGACTTTCTATGGTATCGGGCTTTCCTTAAACCGTCTGGTGCATGCTGTTCTGGACGATGAAAATGCCATTCTGACCGTTTCCGCTTATCAGGAAGGGGAATATCAACAGAAGGGCCTGTATATCGGCGTACCTGCAGTTGTGAACAGAGAGGGTGTCCGTGAGGTGATCCGCCTGAAGCTGAATGAGGTTGATCAGGCTAAATTTGACAGCAGCTGCAGGACCTTGAAAGAAATCAACCGGGACATCATTGATCCGCTGCTTTGATTCAGACAGTTTTCTACAGGAGATAAGGAAATGATTGCTGTTTTCTTATCTTCTTTTTTATGGTAAAGTAAAGAATGATTGGAATATCTGGAGGTAGTTTCTTTATGAATGAGAAAAGAAAAATCGTACTGGTTGGCTGTGGCTTTGTCGGTATGAGCATGGCGTACAGCTTTTTGAATACCGGAGGGATCGACGAGCTGGTGCTGATCGATGTGGATCAGGAAAAGGCGATCGGAGAGGCGATGGATTTGCAGCATGGGTTGCCCTACGCAAGAGGTAAGATGAGTATCAAGGCAGGTGGCTATGAGGAATGTCGGGATGCGGCAGTCGTTGTGATAACAGCCGGTGTTACGCAGAAGCCGACGGAAACACGTCTGGATCTTACAGCGAGAGACACGGTGATTATGAAAAGCGTAACCGAGCAGATTATGGCAAGCGGCTTTGACGGTATCCTGGTCATTGCCAGCAATCCGGTGGATGCCATGACCTATGTTGCGCAAAAGGTGAGCGGACTGCCGACGGAGCGTGTCATCGGCTCCGGAACGATTCTGGACACAGCCCGTCTACGCTATATGATGAGCGAATATCTGGATGTTTCCACCAGCAATATTCACGCGTATATCATGGGCGAGCATGGCGATTCCAGCTTTGTGCCATGGACCAATGCCTATGTCGGCTGCAAGAATCTGCTGGACCTGCTGGATGAAAAGGGCAGAGATTTATCCGATCTGCATGACATCTACACAAATGTACAGCAGGCAGGGTATGAAATCGTGAAGCGCAAGCGTTCCACCTATTATGGAATCGGACTGTCGCTGAACCGGCTGGTGCATGCCATTCTGGATGATGAGAATGTTATTCTGACAGTGTCTGCGTATCAGAATAACGAATATGGTCAAGAGGGGCTGTATATCGGTGTACCGGCAGTTGTCAACCGTCAGGGGATCCGTGAAATCGTAAAGCTGGATCTGAATGAAGTGGATCAGGCGAAGTTTAACCAGAGCTGTGAAACGATTCGTGATATCAACACGGATGCAGTTGATCCGCTGCTATAGAAAACAAACAGCGCATTGCCAGTCCAGTGTGCAGAAAATGGAAAGTCAGGCGTCCCTGCTTACAGGGATTGGTTCTTTCTTGATTGTGGGTAAACTTAACATAGGGAGACTTACATATTATTGTTTTTATCAATAGAAGCTGAAGTCTCCCTTTTGCAAATACCCTAACGTAAGAAAGAACCCGGGAATTTGCCGGCTTTCTTTTTTTATACCGGTCATTTGGAGGTACAGCAGTATGAGGTTCAAAATAATTTATGGAAGGATCTAAGAGCTTACGGTATGCGAGCGTGTGAATTATGCTTCATCCCTGCGCGTTTTTCCTGTATAATAAACATGGAAAAACAGAGTGAGCATACATCAGATGAAAACGGAGGAATGAACAATGAAGCAGACGATGATAGGAACCTGGAAGATGGCATTTGACGGTATCCGCAGGGGAGCAGCGGTTTTGCGGGAGCAGAGTGTAAAGGAAGCCATACGCACAGCGATACAGGATGTGGAACAGCGCGAGGAATTTGTGTCGGTCGGAAAGGGCGGTCTTCCCAATATCGACGGGCATGTGCAGCTGGATGCAGCCTATATGGATGGGAAAACATTAAATTTTGGCGGTGTGATTGAGATGGAGAATGTGGCATCCGCAATCGAGGTCGCAGCATCCCTGTGCGGGAAGCATTGCAATTGTCTGCTTGCCGGAAAGGGAGCGGAAGGCTATGCACAGGAGGAAGGCTTCGCTTTTGCAAATAATCTTACCGAGGCTTCGAAGCAGCGTTGGAAACAGGCTAAGAAGGATGCGGATTTAAAGGCATATGACGGTCATGACACGGTTTGCGTGCTGGCCGCAAAGGATAATGAAATGGCTGCGGGTGTGTCTACCTCCGGGTTGTTTTTAAAGCATGCCGGCAGAGTGGGGGACAGCCCGGTCATCGGCTCCGGCTTTTACAGTGACGCAATGGCCGGCAGTGCAGCGGCAACCGGTCTAGGAGAAGATATTATGCGTGGCTGTCTGTCTGTTCGGGTTGTTGATCTGATGCGTGCAGGGATAGCCGTACAGGATGCTTTGATTCAGGTGCTGGATACCCATATGGCACGTATGAAGCAGGCTGGAAACGACTGTGATGCCATATCCATGATTGCCATGGATACAAAGGGGAACTGTGCTGCTGTGACAAATTTAAAGGAATTTCCTTATGTTGTGGCACAGGATGGTGAGGTAACCCTCATGGTCGCGGCATATGAAAACGGAGTTCATCGCTGTTTTCCTGCCGATGAAGCATGGTTGAAGCAATATAGCGGTGATTGATATGACTCCTTTACTTGATCATCTGCATGTCACCGTTCGTGATTTAAAACGTGCAGAACGCTTTTATGATCAATTTCTGCCACTGCTTGGCTTTGATCTGCGTTATAAGGAATATGACCGTAAGGAAGCAAATGCATATGAAATAATAGAATACCATCATGCGGCGTTCTCCATCGGTATTGTCAGTCCGCGGAGCTGTTTTGAAAAGGAAAAGCTCAGCCGCAGGAAGCCTGGAGCTTTGCATCATGTGGCATTTATGGTAGATGATACGCAAACAGTGGATCGCTTATACGAGCAGGTCCTGCAGATGAAGATGCAGATTGTTCATGCGCCAAGATTTTATCCGGAATACTGTGAGGACTATTATGCATTTTTTCTGAAGGACAGTGAAGGTATTGAACTGGAGATTACATGCTATGACAGGCAGAAATACTTCCCTTACATCAGCGGTGATACTGAAAACAGCAGGCATGGTAGCTGAAGCAAATGGATCTGGTAATGAACAGACATTTTCAGGCCTGTTGCAGCATTGTGATTTTTAAAATTGAAAACGCAAAGGTTTCCTATAACAGCGATACCTTTGCGTATTTTCATTTACGAGAAACGAAGTATCCTTCATCCATCAGTCGAAGTATGAAATCTTATCTGGGTCAAAGCGATCCGCAATTTCTTTATCTTCACAACCGTAGCCCACAGCAATGACCGCAACCGGGAGTAAATCCTCCTTCAACTTATAATAATTGCGAAAGTTATTTATGCGCTCCTTTCGCGGTCCCACGGCACACCAGCAGGTTGACAGTCCCTGATGCCGTGCTTCTATCAGGATGTTTTGGATTGCGGCACTGCAGTCACAGTACAGATATTCATCCAAATCGGTAGCTTTTTGATCACCCATCACAAGAATGGCGCAGGGCGCTGTTTTCATCATTCCTGTATAAGGCTGCAGGGTTGTCATCTCATCCAGAGCTTTCCGATTGCGAATCACCATAAATCGCCAGCTTTGTGTATTCCTTGCCGTAGGCGCATGCATGGCGGCGCGAAGTAGCTCCTCCAGCTTTTCCTTTTCTACTGTCCGATCTTCATAGCGGCGTATACTCTGCCTTGTCCATATTTCAGTAAGCATATGCTTTTCCTCCTTTTCCTTTTTCTTCAGTATAGCACAAATGAAGAAAAAAGACCTGCGAATAATGCGCAGATCTAATGACCGTTTGCGTATGCTTCCGATACGCCGTAGCCGGCATCCAGCTTCAACAGGTAGTCCTTTTCATATTTCATTAAAGTGGAATAGGTGACAAACTGATAGCCCTGCTTCTTTAATTCCGGCAGGATGGATTTCAGACTTTCCACGCTTGGCTCATATATATCATGAAACAAAATAACGATATTGCCGTTCTTTGCCCCGTTCAATGCTGCAGCAGTGATGCTGGCGGCATTCTTGCTGGACCAGTCTCTTGTGTCGATATCCCAGAACGCATAGCCAAGATGATTGCCCTTCAGCATATTGTTGTTTACCGCACCATATGGCGGACGGAAATATTGCGGCTCTGCACCGCAGATGGCATAGATTGCATCCTGAACCTTATAAATGTTTTCCGTGACCTGTGAAACAGACATGTATCCTTTTTTGGAAGCCGCAAGATCCATGGAATGATCCCAGGAATGATTCCCCAGCTCAAAGCCGCGGTTATACATTTCCTTTACTGTATCACGGTTTGCCTCCACGTTTTGTCCAAGCATGAAGAAGGTGGCGCGTCCGTCGTATTGTTCAAATATATCCATGACCTCCGAGGTATAGGCACTTGGCCCGTCATCAAAGGTAAAGGCGATCATCTTCTTTTTAGGGTCAACCTTTGGCTGTGCCCTGGCAACCGCTGTATCCTTCTGGTACAATGACGGTATATGGGAATCCTTCAGTCTTATGTATTTCCTATATTCCTTATATGGAATGGAAACGGTATGCTTTTCATCCAGATGGATACGCAGGCTTGTCTTTGTCATGGAAAGGGCACTAGTATCACGCTTTATATCCTTTTTCCAGCCCTGTTCCCCGGCCAGCCTTTTCACCAAAGCAGGATACTCACGGCGCAATACATCCTCCAGCACCAGCTGCTTCTTCTGCTTTTTATCATACAGCATCCATGTGGTCTCTGTATGCGTTTGCACACCATCAACATTGTATGTGTGTCTGTGGAATGCCAGATTCACATAGCGGTCAAAAAGCAGTGAGCTGTCATAATCAATGCTTGTAATCTGCTTCTTTGTCTTACCGGCCGCTGGCACAGTCTTTTTCTCGTATGCCTTGACAAGGCTGTTTAATTCCTTTTCTTCATATGCAGGATAGGTAAAGGATACAAACGCCTCGTTCTCATATTCCTTACTGACCTGCTGTATATCTCCGTAATCTTTTCCTTTTGTTTCATAGGCTTTGTATGTTTCGTACGGATCATGAAACAGCATGCCGCTGATTTTCCATATTCCGAAGCCGATTGTGGTTATCACCACGGCACAGAGTACCAGTAAAATTGCCAGTCGATCCTTCCTTATTTTTTTTCTTCTCGTATTCATAATCCCTCCAAAATAGCTATCCGGTAATATTATAGCATCCTTTTACATAAATTACCTTGTAGTGGTTGAAAAATCATAAATTTCATAACTCTGTAAGATATGGGAAATAATGAGGTCTGTTGGCGAAATGGATCCTGTAGCAATGAATACCACTGTGTATTTCATATGGAAGGTTGCGTATTGCTGTCATATGGATTCCAATTGCATAGGCATTACAAACGGTCTTTCATACATTGGATTGCATTACAGGCTGTACAAAAAAGCCATACCTGCAGCGGTATGGCAATACACTGAATTGAAAATAGCGAATTGATATGATGTTACTTCATGGAGGCAGGGATGACGATATTTTCATTTACCAGCTCTTCGTTTTTATATTTGCGAAGAGTGGAAAGGGAAACGAACTGATAGCCCTTTGCCTCCAGCTTCGGCAGCACCTGCAGGATGGCATCTCTGGAAAAATCGTGGATATCATGCAGTAGGATAACGGAGCCGTCATGCACATTCTGCATGATATTCTGGGTGATGATATCTGCGTTTTTATTGCTCCAATCCAGAGTATCCAAATCCCAGAGTGCGAAATCCAGAGTGGATACGGCACGTACATTGTTATTCAATGCACCATAGGGTGGACGAAACATCGTCGCATCCGCACCGCATGCCGCAAATATGGCGTCCTGCGTGTTATAGATTTCATCACTTACTTCAGCTTTGCTCATCGCATCACTTTTGCTTGCGGCGATCCGCATGGAGTGGTCCCAGGAATGATTTCCCACCTCAAAGCCGCGTTTATACATATCGCGAACGATATCCGTGTGATCCACACCGGTCGTGTCGTCCTTCACATTCTGTCCCAGCATAAAGAAGGTGGCACGTCCGTTGTATTTTTCAAATTCCTTCATGATGATTTGTGTATTTTGCCAATGCGGACCGTCGTCAAAGGTGAAGGCAATCATTTTCTTGTTGGGATCCACCTTCTGCTCTGTCGGAATGATCGCGTCTTTTTGATATAGTGAAGGAATGTTTCGGTTCGCAAGGCGGATGTATTTCTTATATTCCTTATAGGGAAAGGCCATCCCTTTTGTTTCCTTGCCGGTATAGAGCATAAGCCCGTCTTTTTCAACCTGCACCTGCAGGGAAGTGATGCTGGGGGTTTTTATGCCTGCTGTCTCTGCCAGCTTTTTTACCACCTGCACATAATCCCGACGCAGGGCATCCTGCACGGTGATTAGCTTTCTCTGTTTGGTATCATAGGTATAGTGATTTCTGACTTCATCCACCTGTTTTTCATCAGCATCATAAATCTTCTGTATAAAGGTTAGATTCACATACTGATCAAACAGCTTTTCACTGGCATAATCAATCGCGATATACTGCATGCCTTCATGCTTGCGCTTTGTCTGTATACTTGTACTGCGATAGGTTTGTACGATTTCATTGAGCTGTTTATCTTCAAACTTCGGATAATAGAAGGAAAGATAATAGGTATCCTCCTTCTCCTCGGTGAAATGCTCCATCGTACCTTCCTTCTTATTGCTTTCGTCATAGGTGTTGTAGGCCGCATACGCATCCTCAGCCATGATTTTATAAATCCCGAAGCCGCCTGCCAGCAGCAGAACCGGTATCAGTATCAGCAGCATAAGCCGCTTTGGGTTGACATGTCTGTTCCGTTTGTATTCCTGTTTCATCATTACTTTCCTCCTGTATACTTGTGAAGCTCACTGCAAGGTATTTTAAATTCCTGTGTTCCCATATACCCGGGGGCAATGGAATATTTTTCAAAGATGATGACAACGTTTCCCTTGCTGTCAATATAGTATGGCTGATTTTTACGGATTCCCTGAAATCCCATCGCTCCGTCAAAATAGCTTGCATTTTCATTCTGCTCTGTACGCTCTTTGATTTGTCTGCGGACACTGGTGTTAATAGTATCCTCATAATCCTTGCCAAACAAATCCTGCAGTGTGATGTCTCTTCCACTGGATAAATCCAGATTGAAGGTCTGATATTCCTGCATGGAGGTATTCAGCTGATAGTTTGTCATAATCTGGAAGGATAACAGGTTCTTTTGATTACAGGTGATTTTATAATCGATTGTGACCTCTGTTTTTGCGGTCAGCGATTCCACCTTTTCCTTTTTCATCATTTCCCGAACCTGTGCACTGTCCTTATACAGCTGCTCGGTGGTTTTATTGATGCGCTCCTCAATCTGTTTATTCACACGCTCCTCCATCTCTGGATTTCCCGTGTTTTTCACCTCCGGAACCTTGACGCTTAAGGAATCCACATCACTGGTTTTCTGATATTCCCGCACGCACAGAATACGGGAGACATCGCCCAGCAGAGGAATCGCGAATACGCTTTGGGCAAACGCCGGTACGGTGTTCAGCACAATCAGATAACCTATAAGGGCAGCACTGAGCGCAGGCTTCCATAGCCTGTAAAAGGTAAAGCGGCTCTGCTTTTTCTGTGCCTGATCGATGCAGGTATCCATAAAGCTGTCCAAATCCTGCGGTGTCTGTATTTCCTCATATTCCTGTCGTAGCTTATCTACCTTTTTCATACATCCTGTTCCTCCATCTGTATACGCATGTCCTTCAATCCTTTATAAAGCCGTGTCTTTACGGTACTTAAAGGCATTGACAGGATATCCGAAATTTCATCCAGCTTGCGGTCTTCGAAAAAGCGGAGGATGAGAATGGTTCTGGTTTTCGGATCCAATGCAAACAGCAGCTGATGAAGCTCCTCACTGAGCAGCATGTCGGTATGCTCCTGCAGCATGATGTCTTCCTCCAGCGGATATACCGATTCCCGACGCTGCTTACGGATTTGATCCAGACAGGTATTGATGAGAATTCTGTAGAACCAGGTATCCATATACTCCATGTTTTTCAATCTGGTCAGACCGGTAAATGCCTTTAGGATTGCATTCTGCAGCATATCCTTGGCATCCGCATCGCTATGCATATAAGAATATGCCAGACGATACAGGCGTTTTTCATTCGATTTTAAATAGAATTCCAGATCGTCCGGATGCAGTCGCTGTTTCATGTACCGTGTCTCCTATCTTGCTGTTTCAGTTATTAGACGCATATTACAGGAAGAAAGTTTGAAAAATTTATAGAAATTTGTATAAATTAGTCGAATCCTGCTCATATGTATTATGACATGAAACCCTGTTTGCGCATACGGAGAACTTCTTAAAAAAGCTTAAATGAAGACTGGGCAATTCTCTTTACAAATGTCTGAAAAAGGCGCATACTATATGTATAAATAAGAACGGTTCTTAATATTAAAGGAGGAAGCAATATGGATCAAACAGCATTTTTTAAATTGAGCTACGGCTTATACATCATTTCAACTACTTCAGAGGGAAAGGATGCAGGCTGCGTTGCAAATACCCTGCATCAGGTAACCTCATCTCCTGCACAGCTTGCGGTAACCCTGAACAAGGACAATTATACGGAGCAGCTGATTGAAAAATCAGGACGCTTCAGTGCAGTCGTGCTAACGCAGAACTGCGGTATGGATATCATTAAAAATTTCGGCTTTTGTTCCAGCAGGGACAATGACAAATTCGCGCAGTGCACTTACCGAAGAGATACACACGGGGTTCCCTATCCCAGTGAGCACATGGCGGCACGCTACAGTCTCAAGGTTGTAAAAACACTTGATTTGGGTACGCATGTCATGTTTGTTGGGGAAGTGGAAGAGGCAGAAGTGCTCAGTGAGGAAGAGGTTATGACCTATGCTTACTATCATCAGGTGAAAAACGGAGCTACCCCGAAGAATGCACCGAGCTATCAGGAAAAGAGTGAAAAAAGCGGCTGGAGATGTACAATCTGCGGTTACATCTATGAAGGAGATCCGCTTCCACAGGACTATGTATGTCCGTTATGCGGTGCACCTGCGGCATTGTTTGAAAAGCTGTAAACAAAGACAAATCCGGCAGTTGTTGAATAGGAGCATGCACAGTCACTGTAGGCGGGCAATGCCATGCAGCTGATTGGAAGAGGCAGTTGCATACTTGTAAACCTTATGCATATGTAGAGACTGTTCGCCATACATGCAGCAGAGGAAAGAGTAGTCTTTCTTCTGATGACATTTAAAATCATATACGTGCAGGTGAGTCTGGTCAGTGGCAATAGCTGAGCAGGCTCTTTTTTCTGCCTGCAGAAGCAGACAGGGGCATATAGCTGTATACCGCAATTGCTTACCTACGAAAGTATGCATACAGAGAAGCGATAATCACAAGCAGCTTGACAGCAATCCTTTTGTGTAGCGCTATCCTCTTTTGTTTACCAGATAATTTCCAAAGGAAACGTCTGCATACGTGCTTGCTCTTTTTCGTGTAAATATCACGACCCTCCTTGTTTTTTTCTTCCGTATATAAGGTAGCAAATGCATGTATCCTACTTGTATCCGATAAAAATACAATAAAGTGGAAGCATGCTATAGTGCGGGACGTAGCATCCGGTTCCCGCATTTACACACCTGCTGGTATTTATGATTTCATTAGAGACAGCCGAAAAATCAATAAAAAAGAACATCGCAGGATGTTCCAGGGATGACGCCTTTTACGAATACATGAATATACGTAGTACAGTTACGAATTATAAATATGGATGATGCCGGTATCGTTTAAATTCTGTACAATCAATATGAGAATCGGAAGTATGAAGATACCGAGAAAGCCGAACAGCCTTGCCCCCAGGTACATGCACATAAGCATCAGCAGAGGATGCAGACCAATCTGTTTTCCAACGATTTTCGGTTCAATGATATTGCGTATCACGGTGATGACAAGATACAGAATGAGCAGACCCACACCTGTTTTCACCTGATTGTTCAAAAAACTGATTAGAATCCAGGGAAGCATGATGCCACCGGTTCCAAGCACAGGCAGTACATCAAAAATAGCAATCAGAAAGGCAATGACGAGTGCGTTTTCAATCCCCAGTATATGCAGTCCAATGGTCAGCTCGAAAAAGGTCAGTAGCATGATTTTGCCATAGGCGACGGCGAAGCGTGCAATCGTATCAGTGAAATAGTGCCGGGAGGTAAAGACGATCTGTGCTCCCTTCTCCGGAAGCTGCCGGATAAAAAAGGCTATGATGCGCGGATAATCGGCATTAAAGAAAAAGGAGGATATGATGGCGAAGAAGAAGGCGATAAGCAGATTGGGAAGGGAGGACGCAAAGCCGGTGAACAGGGATACTAGATGCTTGGACAGGGAGGATATGATACTGTATAAAGAAGACTGCAGGCCGTCCAGAAAGGACTGGATGGCCTGCGCACCTGTGATATCCACCTCCTTCCATACACTTTCCACATTTCCCAGCGTATCGTTGAGAAACGGCTCCAGATTTTGCTGATACAGTCTTGGTATGTCTTCCACAAAATCCTTCAGGAATGCAAAGCCCTTCATAAATAGCAGTGTCACAAAGGCACCGATGGTCGCATAAAAGACCAGAATCACAATTGATGACCAAAGCTTTTCATGACCGCCGCTCAGCGCTGTCAGCCTTTTGATGAGCGGACGCAGCATGAAGGCAATCAGAAAACCAATCAGAAAGGGCATGATCGTATACATCACATAGCGTAGAAACAGATACAGCAGTGCAAGTATGAGGCAGCTGTAAACAAAATGGATGATAAAGGCTCTTTGTTTTTCCGTATTCATAATACTTCCTCCTTTGCGGTTGCTTCGTAATCCGCGGAAATGTTTGTTGTCAGATGCTTTATAGACGGATTGCAATGCTGAACAGCTGATGTATGAAAGAACAGCGGTGGCGGATGATGTTTGCACAAGCTGCCTTGTGCTTGTCCGGCAGGGCATGTCCGGGTTTGGAAAACCTATTTTTGATGCTATACAGAGAGTATAGATACAGTATAGAAAAAAAGAACCGAGAAGTGTGCGGATTCCTGTCATATACTCAGGATACAGATACAGCTTACGGTTCTTTTTTACTTTTTTGTGTGTGCTAACAGAGTGAATACAGCTTCTATCGATCAATACGATCGTGTTGAATTCTTATGCTTTAAATTTACCGGCGATCAAGTAAGGACCCATTTACTTCCCGTCCTCTTTTTTTCTGCGTTCATTGATGATGGAAAACAGCCGCTCTGCATTGATCCGTGAGATAGCTTCTATTCTTGTCGGGAATGCCTTCTGTAATCGGATATGGGTGCGTTTGCGTTTGGTGTGAAGGGATGTAATGCGCTGCCGCAGCCTTTCGATACGCTCCAGAAGAATCTCATCCGCATTGGTGGAATCCAGAACCCGTGCTACCGCATCGCTTAGATTCTCCTGAAGCAAAGTAATGCTGGCATTTGCAAATTCCTGCCGCAGCTCGCGAATGCTTTCCTCGATTTCCTGAAAATCCTTGTTCTTGCGCAGCAGTGCAAGTGCTGTGTTATACAGGTCATAGCCAAACCCGAAAAGAGCGGCTGTACAAAGCATAGTCTGCATCCCGGGGGAAAACAGATGCACAAATTCCTGGATTGCCGGATGGATGAGATAATAGACAACCAGCACCATACAGCCGAACAGCAGGGAGTTTTTCAGGCAGACACGGCCGTGAATGTTGAATGGATAGCTTGAGTAATCCCACCATTTGGTATGAAAGAGAACCTCCATGCCCCAGCTCGTAACGTACTCCAGGGCGCTTGTTACGACGATGCCCATAACAAACATGAGGGGAATGCTGAAACCGAAAGGATCGAGAATGTGAAGCACCGCCAGTGCTCCGCAGCCATAGATGGGACAGTAGGGACCGGCGAGAAATCCGCGGTTGATAAATGTATGCGCGGGGATGCTGCAGTAGATACATTCGCAGAGCCAGCCGAAAAAGCTGTACAGGAAGAAATATAAGATAAGCTCCATACGATCCTCTTAAAACTCCTGATACAGACGGTAATCGCCGAAATCGCGAATCGTCATAAGGGCATCACTGTACTTGCGCTTTTCCTTGTCATTCACTACGATCACATCAATTCCGGCATTGCGCGCTGCCATAACGCCGTTTTCGGTATCTTCAAACACAATGCATTCCTCTGCGGTTAGATCAATGTTGTGCAATGCCTCCAGATACATCTGGGGGTCCGGCTTGGAGCGGGTAACCTGCTGGGAGGTTATCACATAATCAAAATAGGCTTCCATGTGCTTTTCCCGCAATATATGGGATACGATTTCTGTCGCATTGTTGGTGCATAGACAGATTTTATAATTCTTTTGCTTTACATACTGCAGAAACATGAGTGCATCCTTTTTCAACGGGGCGTTGTCGTAATGCTCCAGCAGAAAATCACTCACCCGGCGTACAAGCTCCTTTCCTTCCGCAGGGTCTTCCACCTCCTGCAAAATGCGGGTCTCCATTTCCGCAAAGCTGCGAACGCGGGATTTCAGTATTTTCAGAATCAGTGTTTTCTGTACCGTTTTCAATTCGCTCAGTGCCTGCCTGAAGTTGATATTCTCATAGGTGTTGATGAGCGTTCCATCCATGTCAAACAGAATTCCTTTTTTTGTCATCGCATGTTCTCCTTTCGCATAATCGCATCCAGAAACTGGTTCAGCTTCTCCAGTCCCTTCACGATGATTTCCTTATCCTTATAATTGTACTGCTTCCACTGCTCCTCATAGTGCTGTTGGATCTTACGCGATATCGTCTGTACGCAAAGTGCTCCGCTTTGACTTGTGCAAAGCTCCACAATACGTTCATCCTGTTCCCTTTTTTTGCGGATCAGATAGCCGCTGTGCTCCAGCTTTTTGCAGAGAGCCGACATATTGCCTGCATCGGTGTGCAGTGCCTTTGCGACAGAACCGATTGTGGTGCAGGGGTGCTGCTGTATATAGGAGAGCACGGAATACTGCATGTCGGTAATGCGATAGTGCTCGTATTCTTCCTTCAGATAACGGGAACGCTGAAATGTCAGCTTGCGGTTCAATTCCTCTACCTGCTGTTCATACAGTGAAATATCCATATGCATGACTTCCTTTCCTTATTATATGTGATTTACATATTTTACAACTGTGTGCCCTCGCTGTCAATGGTCTTTGGTTTCAGGAAGCGGGAGGCGAAAATTCCATGAAACATTTTCATTTTTCACGAAACGAAAAAAACGGCAAAATATACATGAAATCGCTTGCAAAAATCATAAAATAAGATACAATATAACTATACTAGAAGTGATGCAAGAAAGGGGCGTGTGTTTTGTGACAGCAAACAGAATCATGAAAAAACCTGATACAGACAGTGCATTCCCTGACGTACCTGATGAAGATGTACGTAGTTTCTTCGCGGCCTTAGAATGGATGTAAAGTGCGATTGCTTTGCGTCCGTTTTTTTATTCAGATGATTCAGTATAAACTAAAGGAGGAATTAAAATGGATCAGAAATTCAACAAAGCATTCTGGGATGCATGTGCAAACGGTGATTTTGCAACGGTATGTGCGGAAATCAAGAAGGGTGCTGACATCAACTATCAGAACGGTGATGGAAGAACGGGTCTGATGCGTGCTGCCAAGCGTGATTACAAGGATATCGTACGCGTGCTGCTGGATAATGGTGCAGAGGTAAATCTGGAAGATAATAAAGGAAAGACCGCCATTATGGGGGCAGCGAAAAAAGGAAATAAAACCATCTGCAAGAAGCTGATCGAAGCAGGTGCGGATGTGAATACGTCGGATGATCGCGGCAGAACTGCGCTGATGCGTGCTGCTTTTCTTGGACATGATCGCTGCGTTGAGGTGCTGCTGGATGCCGGTGCTGAGATCAATGCGCAGGATGAGGTGGGCAGAAGTGCGTTAATGGAAGCCTGCGTTGCATTTAAAAAGGATGTTATCCGTATGCTGATTGAACGAAATGCGGATGTGAATCTCTGTGATAACAATGGCTGTACGGCATTGATGCGTGCGGCATATGGCGGATATGTGGGACTTGTGGAGGATCTGCTGGCAAACGGTGCGGATAAGGACCTGATCGATAAGGAAGGTCACAAGGCAATTCACTATGTACGCGAAGACTGTCTGGCTCAGCTGAAGCCGATACTGAAGTAGGAGGTAGCCTGTATGAGAGACTATCTGAGCCATGAGGTACGAAATGTAGTCGTACTCGGACACAGCGGTGTCGGTAAAACCGCAGTTATGGAAAGTATGCTGTATTTTACAAAGGCGAGTGATCGCTTTGGTGTTACGAGTGAGGGAAGCTCACTGATTGATTATGATCCGGAGGAAATACGACGCGGTATCTCCGTGTATGCTTCGCTGGTGCCGATCGAGTGGAAGGATTGCAAAATCAACTTTATCGATACACCGGGGTATGCGGATTTTATTCGCGGTGCGGAAGCGGGAATCGCGGTTGGAGACAGTGCCCTGATTGTCGTGGATGCCAAGGATGCTGTACAGCCCGGGACGATCAAGGCATGGGAGGCAGCACAGAAGCGCTCCATTCCGACAATCTTCTTTGTGAATAAGCTGGATGAGGATAATGCATCCTTTGATCAGGCATATTCCGTTCTGCGGGAAACCTTCGGTAAGAGCGTTATTCCGTTTGAAGTACCGATTATGGAAAATGGAAAGACCATCGGCTCCGTGAATATTCTGCGTGACAAGGCATGGTATTTTGAAGGATCGCTGGCTGATCCGAACAAGGCACAGCCGGTACCGGAGGATATGACGGATATCGTTGCCGAATATAAGAATCAGATTGCGGAAGCGATTGCCATGAGTGATGATGAGCTGATGGAAAAATATTTCAGCGGTGAGGAATTCAGCGAGGCGGAGCTGACAAGAGGAGTACGTCTGGGTGTGCGGAATGGAGAAATTCGACCGGTGTTCAGCGGAAGTGCTACGCATAGTGTCGGTACAGAGCGTCTGATGGATCTGATTGTGAAATACTTCCCGACATATGGAGAAGCAGGAAGTATCATGGTCAGTGATGCCGAAACCAAGGAACCGGTTATGCTGGAAACAAATGAGAAGGAAACGCTGTGTGCACAGGTATTCAAGACGGTTGTCGATCCGTTTGTCGGACGTATTTCCTATATCAAGGTGTTGGCCGGAGTGATGAGCAGTGACTCTGTCGTATATAATGCAACCAAGGATCAGGTGGAGAAGATTTCAACCATCTTTATCGTCAAGGGGAAACACCAGACGGCAGTTGGAAAGCTGTTTACAGGTGATATTGGAGCCGTTGTCAAGCTGCAGGCTACACAGACCAATGATACCTTGTGTGAAAAGGGAAAGCACTATCTGGTAGAACCGATTCAATTCTCGGAGCCGATGCTTGGTATGGCGGTATTCCCGAATTCCAAGAATGATGAGGATAAAATGAGCAGTGCGCTTGCACGCATGGTGGAGGAGGATCCTACCCTGCGTCTGGAAAACAACAAGGAAACCAAGCAGACGATTCTGTATGGAATCGGTGATCAGCATATTGATGTTGTACTGAATAAGCTGAAGAACAAATATAAAGTGGAGGTGCGCCTGGAAACACCGAAGGTACCGTATCATGAGACAATTCGGAAAACGGCAGTCGGTGAAGGCCGGCATAAGAAGCAGTCCGGCGGTCATGGACAGTTTGGGCACGTTTTCGTGGAATTTGCACCGAATCCGGATGAAGAGGAAATGGTATTTGAGGAAAAGGTATTCGGAGGCGCCGTTCCGCGTCAGTATTTCCCGGCGGTGGAAACAGGTCTTCGGGAATGTATGCAGCATGGTCTGCTGGCAGGCTACAAGGTAGTCAATATCAAGGCAACTCTGCTGGATGGAAAATATCATGATGTCGATTCCAGTGAGATGGCGTTTAAGCTGGCTGCCCGTCTTTCCTATAAGGCAGGTATTCCGGAAGCGAAGCCGATCCTGCTGGAGCCGATCGTGAATATTACCGTTAAGGTACCGGATGAATTCACCGGTACGATCATCGGCGATTTCAATAAGCGCCGTGGAGCAATCATGGGCATGGATATGGTTGACGGCTATCAGGAAATCACAGCACAGGTACCGCTGGCTGAGGTACAGAAATATCCGATCGAGCTGCGTGCGATGACACAGGGACGCGGAGTATATACACAAAGCTTTGACCGCTACGAGCCGGTACCATCCAATATTGCGGACGGTATTATTGCACAGCATAAGAAAGAAGAGGAAGAATAAACAGAGACGGGGATCTGCATGGCAGGTTCCCGTGTTCTTTATGAAAGAAGGAAAAACATAAATGAAGACAATGATAATAAATGCACGGGTGCTTATGCATGCACAGCGGTGTGTGAAGGAGGAAGCCGTTCTGATCGAAGATGGCACGATTTTGGATATCGCTTCGGAATGTGAGCTTCCTCATGCCGAGCAGGTTATTGATGCAGAGGGATTGTATCTGGCACCGGGACTGCTGGATACACATACGCATGGAATCGGCGGCTTTGATTTTAATACGTGTACTGCCCAAGCAATAGAGGAAATCATCGCTTTGGAGCATGCGGAAGGGGTCACCGGTTTTCTGGCCAGTCTGGTTGTGGAGAATCATGCAATGACGATGGAGCGGCTGCAGCTGCTGGATTCGCAGGTAACGGATTCCTTACTCGGTATTCATCTGGAGGGACCGTTTCTGAATCCGAAGCAGAAGGCTGTCATGAAGGAAGAATTTCTGCGTTTGCCGAATATTGAAGAATTTCGACAGTTTCTGCGTGTTTCTTCCCATGTTTCCTCAATGACGATAGCACCGGAGCTGCCTGATGCGCAAAGACTGATCAAGGAGGGGACAAGGCAGGGCATTGTCATGAATATCGGACACAGCATGGCAGATGCACAGCAGGTGATGCAGGCTCAGAGAAACGGAGCAAAGGGGATTACCCATCTGTATAATGCGATGAGTCAGCATGAGCACCGTAATCCCGGTGTGGTGACAGGTGCACTGCTTTCCGATCTGATGTGCGAGCTGATTGTGGACGGATTTCATGTACATCCGGATGTCGTTCATGCCACCTATCGTGCTTTAGGGGATGATCGCATCATACTCATCAGTGACGCCAATCCATATAAGGCGGTAGCGGATGGAGAATATCCGTTTAGCGGCAAGAATATTGTCATTCAGGATGGAAAAGCTACGGTAAAGGAAACCGGGCGAATTGCAGGAAGCACGCTGGCAATGAATACTGCCCTGCGCAATATGTGCAGATATACCGGTTGCAGTGTGGAAAGTGCGGTGCGTATGGCGGCATATAATCCCGCAAGGCTGTATGGCTGGAAAAAAGGATCAATAGAGCCTGGCTATGATGCGGATTTGATGTTAATGGATGATGCATTTCATATACACAGGGTCTGGCAAAGGAAATATTTTATGTAGAGGAAGGCAGGGAAAATCGTCTCTTCAACAACAAAAACAGCTTATTTGAGCATATATGCAGACTGCACATTTTCTTAGGATAATGCGTTTTTTATAAATGGTGGCTCATGTATACGTCTATTTCCAATAAGTGCCACATGAATATCTCCTATTATAAACTGAAAAAAACGCTGATACCGTACTTTAACAGGGGAGGTATCAGCTTTTCTGTATGTGAACAGCGCAGCTTGTACACATGTATTGAAGCATAAGGCTTCCAAAGTGTGTTTCTTTATACGAAGAAATGGATGAAAATCAGCTATAAGGTGCGTAAATTTTGAATGATTTTCTCATCTATCAAGCGGTTGTCGTACTGCATTGCAAGTATGATACTGCCTGCATCGGGAGAAAGGATTGGCGCAGTGAGCGTTAATGTTGGTTCGATGGACAAATATTCCTTTAACGGCTCCAGAATATAGCTACCGCTTTTGAATACGCCTCCGCTATAGGAAACAGGGATATTCTTGGAAGTGAAGGGCAGCTGCCGGTAAATCGCTAGATAAATATCAGCAAGCTCTTTTGCGGCTTCCTGAAAAATTTTCATTGCGACAGGATCATTTTGCTTTGCAAGTGTAAACACTGTCTGCGACATCGCGGCAACTCTGGTTCTGTCAAAGTTCCAATTCACAACACAAGTGGTTAGGATATCACTGTCCTCCTGTAGATGATATTGTGTTTTCACAGCTTCATATAATGCAGTTTTTGGTTCTCTGCCATCGCTTTGTTTAGTGAAATGCTGAATCAGCCGACAGGCGATCCAGTAGGCACTTCCTTCATCACCGCCGAAGATATGGTGCCATCCTGCGCTTCTGCACATCTGCCCCTGTTCATTTTTTCCAAGTCCTATGGAACCGGTGCCTGCGATTACATTGATTCCTGCAGCTCCAGCCAGGGATCCTGCCAGTGCGTTTTCCATATCGTTGCCTAGCATGTGCGGTATTTGCGGATAAGCTTTTTTGACAGCCCTTTCGATGGCGGGACTGTCCTTTTCTATATCCCGATATCCTGCACAGGCGATAAACGCAGCGGCGATTTGCTCTACCTTTATCGCACTGCTATTCAGGCAGTCATACAGGCCGTCCTGCATGACTTTGGTGACACCATCCAATCCGCATTGCAGATAATGACAGGTAGGCTGTATGCTTTGCGCCTGTACTCTGCCAAATGCATCACAGATGATGAATTTTGTCTTGGTTCCTCCCCCGTCTACTCCCAGATAATAGTTCATTCTTTCATATCCTTTCGTGCTGTAGAGTTTCGTTCGATGAATTTTGTTGGTAACAGAATATTGAGTATCGTCTCATCATGCTCGTGTATCAGCTGATACAGCCGCTGAACCGAACGTTTTCCGATTTCATGTGTTGGTACATCCACCGTGGATAACGGTGGAATCATATGTGCAGTGGTGGAAAGATTGTTGAAACCGATGATGGAAATATCTCTTGGACAGCGAATATCCATTTCATACAGCTTTCCAAGGATGACGGATGCGAGTGTATCGCTTCCCGCGAAAATAGCGTCTGGGCGATTCTCCTGCAGCATCAGCTGTTCGGTTTCCTGCACACATTTTTCAATATCCCAATCGCAATCAATTACGATTGAGGGATCATAGGGAATTCCTGCTTTGCGCAGAGATTCACGATATGCGATCATCCGCTTGCTATCTAAAAAGCAGGTATTTGGCGCTCCGCCACCGATATAGGCGATTCTGCGACATCCGCAGGCTAGAAAATGATCCATCACCTGGAAGGTTGCCTCAATATGATCAAATCCGACGTTGTTATAGTCGCAGCAGTATGGATCGATTCCTACGATGTAAGGGATGGATGCTGTTAAAGCCGCGAAGGTATCCTTTGGCAAATCCTCCATTAAAAGCAGTCCATCCAGATTCTGTCTGCACATTTCCGATAAAATAGCGGGATCTTTTAATTCATTGTAATTTTTTATGGAAGAAATTGCCATCCCATATTTCGTGCTTTCCTCCTCCGCGGATGCTAAAATAGAATTGAAAAAGGGATCACCGTATTTCTCTGAAGTAACTGCCATGATACAGCCGATATTGTATTTACTGGTCTTGGCTTTGCTTTTGAAGGTGTAGTTCAGTTCACGGACTGCATCTTCAATTTTTTTTCGTGTAGCCTCTGTCGCTTTGAAGGATTCATCGTTGGATAGGATACGGGATGCAGTGGCAAGGGATACACCAGCCAACTTAGCGACATCGCGAAGTGTTGACATATAACCATCTCCTCTCTGTTTACTAAACATTATAGAACAAAATTAGGGAAAAAGCAAATAATTTAGTAAAAATATTGTCTGTAAGCCTTTACAAACAGAAAGTGTTGCGGTATACTGTGGTTGTAATCAACTAAACAATAAACAAATGTTTAGTAAACAAAGAAAGGAAACTGTTTATGAAAAGGAAATTTGCATTTATTGGAGCCGGTTCTCTTGACTTTACCAGAGGACTGGTAAGGGATATCCTGACATTTGATGCTTTCAGAGACTGTGAAATCATGCTGATGGATATCAACGAAACACGTCTGAAATATGCCAAGGATGGTGTTATGCGCATTGTGGAGGCAGGAAAGTATCCTGCAGTCGTTCATGCGACAACTGATCGCAAAGAGGCTTTAAAGGATGCTGACGGTGTATTGATCACTATTTTGCAGGGAGGTGTTGAAGTCTGGCGGCATGATATCGAAATTCCAAAGAAATATGGAGTTGATATCTGTGTCGGAGATACACGCGGGCCATCTGGCATCTTTCGGTTTTTGCGTACGGCACCGGTTCTACTGGATATCATTCGTGATGTGGAGGTGCTTTGTCCGAATGCCATTGTATTGAATTATACAAACCCTATGGCAATGCTGGTCAGCTATCTGCAAACGCAGACAGAAGTTAATGTCACTGGCTTGTGCCACAGTGTACAGGGAACAGCAGAAATGCTGGCAAACTGGATTGGAGCCGATCCAAAGGAGATTTCCTATACCTGTGCCGGTATCAATCATCAGGCCTTCTATCTAAATTACGAATGGAAGGGGAAAGATGCCTATCCGCTGATTCAGAATGCTATTCAGCGAGAAGAGGTTGCCAATGAGGAAATGGTTCGAATCGAGATGTACCGGCATCTGAGGTATTTTCCAACCGAATCCAGTGGGCACAATTCCGAATATAATCCTTGGTTCCGCAAACGCAAGGATCTGATTGAAACCTACTGTACGCATGGAACCGGCTGGAATCCGGGAGCATATGCCTATATTCTGGATGAATATCTGGAACGTGAGGATACCTGGGAACAGGAGTACCGTGATTGGGTGAATCAAGGAGACATTGATTTGAAACGGGGAGATGAATATGCATCCAATATCTTCAATGCCATCTTCGGAGATCACACACCGTATTTCTTCAACGGCAATTTGCGAAACAAAGGCTATATTCGAAACGTTATGGAGAATGCCTGTGTGGAGGTTCCGGTTGTTGCGACCAGCAAGGGGATTCATTCCATTCAGCAGATTACGCTTCCGGATCATCTGGCTCTGATGGTGGATCATTCTGCTCGCATCGAGGAGCTTGCTGTACAAGGAGCGCTAAACGGCGATCCACAGCTGATCTTTGAGGCGATACTCTTTGATCCATTGACGGCAAGTGTACTGAGTATGCAGGAAATTCACGATATGGTACAGGAAATGCTGCATAAAAACAAAGACTATCTGACATATTTCAAAACACTGGATTTAAAGGATTAAGACGGGAGTAAATCAAAACATTAAAGCAAAGCGAGGAGAAAATCGATGAAAAAATTAGTTTGCTGTGGATTATCAGCGCTGTTAAGTGCAACGATGTTCGGCTGTAGTTCATCTTCCGGGGGATCTGATGGGGATAAGGTGGAATTGACCTTCTGGGGACACCAGAATGAACCATGGGCAGCTTCTTATCAGAAAATTGCCAGAGAATTTGAGGAAAAGAATCCGGATATTCATATCAATATCGAATTCTTCCCATATGATCAATTTGAATCCAAGGTCCAAACATCCTTGATTTCCAAGGAAGGCGGAGCGGATATTTACGAGCTATGGGGCGGCTGGGGTCTGGATTTCGCCAGTACCGGAGCGCTTGCTGAGATACCGGAAAATCTGTCAAAGACCATTCATGACGATGTGTACCCATCTACGATTGGCGCTTTGGAATATGAAGGCAAGCTGTATGGTCTGCCAATGGAATTCAATATTGAAAATGGTGCTATGCTTGTCAATAAGAAATTGATGAGTGAACATAATTTAAAGACTCCTACCACCTGGAAGGAATTAAGAGAAACAGCGAAAAAAGCTACGAAAAAGGATGGGGACACCATTACAATCAAGGGCTTTGATTTTGTGAATTGGGATTCTGTACCATATATGTTCCTGTCCATGATTCTGTCCACTGGAGGCACCTATCAAAACGAGGACGGTAGCTTCAATCTGCAGACACCACAGGCAAAGGCAGCACTGCAGGAGTTGTATGATATGGTGAAGGTCGATGGTGTCACAACAATGGAAGGTCTTGATGGAGGCGGTGATATGGAAGGATATCAGCAGCTGTATGCAGGAAATGTTGTTATGGTTCCGCGCGGTCCGTGGACAATTGCGGAGGGCATCACCTCCTTCGGCCTGGAATATGGAAAAGATTTTGATTATGTATCTATGCCATGGTTTGGTGATAAGCCGGCATTTGCTGCAGAAACTGGATGGTCTATGGCGGTTAATGGAAACAGCAAGCAACAGGAAGCAGCATTCAAATTTCTTGAATATTTCTTCCAGGATGATGTGCTGATGAAACATAATATCGCATGCTCTCAAATTCCTCCGAAAAAATCTGTCGCATCCAATCCGGAATTTATCAAACAGATGCCATATGCCGAACCACTTGTAAAAATTCTTGACAAGTCGCAATTCATTGGTCATTTCAATACAGATCAGTTTAAGGAAAAGGTGAATGCAACCTTCCAAAAGCTGGTACGCGGTGATATTAAAAATGTTGATCAGGCACTAATTACTATGGAGAAGGAATTAAACGGTATTATAAAAAAATAATGCCAGTATAGGGAAGAGGACATCGCTCTTCCCTAATCTAAAAGAAGGTGAACCCATTGAAAAACAAAAAATTCGTTCTCATCGTCCTGATTCCAATCTTTCTCCATCTTATGATTTTTATGATTGGTCCCATTATCGGAGGTCTTGCGATATCATTCTTCGATTATAATCCTTTACGATCCGATAACCATTTCGTAGGTTTAGATAACTTTGTCCGTCTTGTACAGGATCCAGTATTCTGGAAAGCAACGAAAAACACATTGTTCTTCGTTGTGATTACCGTTGCACTGAATATCGTGATATCCTTGGGAATCGCACAGCTGATCAGTATGTTTAAATCTAACAAGACCCGAAGTCTCTTCCGTATGATTTTCTTCCTGCCATGTGTTGCCCCCTTGGTCGCTTCCAGTGTAGTTTGGGCAAAGAGTATTTTACCTACCACAAACGGACTGGCCAATATGGCATTGCGTACCCTTGGTTTAGCAGAGGTGAATTGGCTTGGAAACCCTGATGTGCTCATGTGGTCCATCATTGTATTCTCTATATGGGCAGATATCGGCTACAACATCATCCTCTTTACGGCAGGTATCGATGGAATCCCTGGTGAATTCTATGAAGCAGCTGATTTGGATGGCGCCAGCGGCTGGCAGAAATTCCGTCATATCACATTGCCTCTGCTGAAGCGAACCTTTACATTTGTGACCATTATGACACTGATTTCTCACTTTCAGGCATTTGCGCAGTTCGCTGTCATGGCAGTTCGTAATGGCCCGCAGAATTCAGGATTGGTTTTGACCAGCTATATTTATAAGACAGCCTTTGAAACTAAGGACATGGGATATGCTTCGGCAATCTCTCTGGCATTGTTCATGATTATTATGGTTGTTTCCCTCATCCAGCAGCGTGCTAATAAGGTAGAATGGGAGTATTGATATGAAAAAACATAAAATGACGAAACAAAAGGCTGTCCGCTATAGTATCTTTATCGGTCTTGCGATCCTTGCAATTTTCTTCATCATGCCGTATTTCTGGATGCTGTCTAATTCTTTCAAAAGCACACAGGAGATTCTAGTTAATCCAAGACATCTTTTGCCGCTGGAGCCAACACTCAGCGGATATGAAAAGGTATTGACACAATCCCCGTTCTTCACCTGGTTTAAAAACAGTGCATTTATTACGGTGACAAATACCGTCATTATTCTGTTCACCAGCGCACTGGTAGGCTATGTGTTCTCAAAATTTCAATTCAAACGCAAAAAGCTATTGTTTGCCATCCTGCTTGCCAGTATGATGGTTCCCGCACAGACAACTATGATTCCTTCATTCCTTTTGATCAATTCACTGGGATTGTATAACAGTGCAGGCGCTTTGATTCTACCCTCCTTCGTAAACGCCTTCGGTATATATCTATGCAAGCAGTTTTGTGATGAGATACCAAGAGAGCTTATTGAAAGTGCTAAGCTGGACGGGGCAGGAGATTTCACGATTTTCTGGAAAATCATTATTCCTCAGATACGACCAGCACTTGGTGCATTGGCTATCTTCACATTCCTGAATTACTGGAACGATTATCTGAATCCACTGATTATGCTGAATGAGGTTAAGAAAATGACGTTGCCGTTGGCTTTGTCCTTCTTCGCATCGCAGCATATGGCTGACCTTTCCGCAACAATGGCTGCTTCTGCATTGATTATGGTGCCGGTTACTGTCGTTTTCATGATTTTCCAGAAGCATTTCATCAAGGGTATCGCGATGACAGGTATGAAATAAAGGAGAGCAGATATGGCAAATTTAAGGTTAGAGAATATAAATAAGATATATGATAATAAGGTACAGGCTGTTTTTGATTTCAATCTGGAAATCAAGGATAAGGAATTCATTGTTTTTGTAGGTCCGTCCGGCTGCGGCAAATCCACGACGCTTCGCATGATTGCCGGTCTCGAGGAAATATCCAGCGGCAGTCTGTATATTGATGATGTACTGGAAAATGATGTGCCAAGTAAGGACCGTGATATCGCCATGGTATTTCAATCCTATGCGCTATATCCGCACATGAGTGTCTATGATAATATGGCGTTCGGCATGAAAATCAAAAAGGTGCCAAAGGATGAAATAGATAAGCGTATTCACGAAGCAGCGCGAATTTTGGAAATCGAACCATATCTGAAACGCAAGCCAAAAGCACTATCCGGCGGACAGCGGCAAAGAGTTGCTCTGGGGAGGGCAATTGTCCGCAATGCCAAGGTGTTTTTGATGGATGAGCCGTTATCTAATCTGGATGCCAAGCTGCGCGTGCAGATGCGTTCTGAAATCATAAAGCTGCATGAACGCATCGGAGCGACGACAATTTATGTTACTCATGATCAGACAGAGGCTATGACGATGGCGAGCCGCATTGTTGTTATGAAGGATGGGTATATCCAGCAAATCGGAGCACCGAAGGAAATTTACGAGCATCCGGCTAATATGTTTGTGGCAGGCTTTTTAGGAAGTCCAGCTATGAATTTCATCGAGGGAACGTATAAGGAAGGTATGTTCTGCTTTGATGCACATTCAATTGAAGTAAATAATCTTGCGAAGGAGAGTCTGAAAACCTATGAGAATAAAAGAATTATCATGGGAATCCGTCCGGAAAACATCTACATGGAGGAAATCGTAGCACAGACCTATCCAAAATCTGTCATAGACTATCAGTTGGATGTAAAGGAACTGCTGGGAAATGAATATATACTGCATGGGACGATCGGTAATACGCCGATGGTTGCCAAGGTAAATGCGCGTATGGAGCTGCAGCCGCATCAGATGCTGAAACTGACGATAGATGCGAACCGTATGAATTTCTTTGATCCGGAAACAGAAGAGGCAATTCATTCATGAACGATCTCTATTTATCACAGTTTGACCCGTATGCAGAATGTATAACACCACAGCATCCGATATGCAAACCGAAATTTCCGGTATTCGATATGCATACACATATGGGTAATCTGGTTCCCGGCCCCGGTTATGCGGCACTGTATAATACTGCGGATTATGTCGAAGCTTTGCAGGATGCTGGCGTTGCACATATCGTGAATCTTGATGGTGTCTGGGGAAATGAGCTTGATGCCATGATTCGTAAGACGGAGGGTTTTGAGAATTATATAACTACATTTGTATGGATCGATGTATCCAGAATTGATGATCCGGATTTCAAGCAATGGGTGCGTAATCATTTGATGGAAGCTTATCGGAAGGGAGCACGCGGTATCAAGATGTGGAAGGTCATTTCACTGGAATACAGGGATACGTACGGCAGGTATATTCGAACAGATGATTCGCGTCTGGATGTTGTGTATCAAACAGCAGCGGAACTGCACATGCCAATTTTAATTCATATTGCGGATCCAGTAGCGTTTTTTAAGCCTGCTGATCGTCATAATGAACGCTTTGAGGAATTGAACTGTCATCCTGACTGGCAGTTTGGCAAACCGGGGCAGTTGTGCTTTGAAGAACTTATGGATATGCAGGATCGTATGGTGGAGAACCACCCGCAAACAACCTTTATAATTGCACATTTCGGCAGCTATGCGGAAAATCTGAAGCATGTTGCACTGCGTCTGGATCGATACGATAATATGTATGTGGATATGGCGGCGCGTGTAGCAGAGCTGGGGAGAGTGCCCTATTCCAGTAAAGCATTCTTTGAAACGTATTCAGAACGCATTGTATTCGGAACGGATTGCTGTCCGCTGGATCTGGGACAGCATTCTATTTATTACCGGTTTCTGGAAACCATGGATGAATATTTTCCATATCAGCCAAATGGCGAGCTTCCGGGACAGGGGAGATGGCGAATCTATGGAATCGGTCTATCGGATGAAATTTTGCGAAAAGTCTATTATCAGAATGCATGTCGTATTATGAATATGGATGAACAGCAGTTTTTGCTACAGAATAAATAAGCCTTGAAAAGCAATGGTTTTCATGCAACTATTGCTTTTTTGTATAGGATTATTACTGTCAAGTAAAGCTTTATTGAAATAGAGATTGTCAAAGCAGCTTTTTATGTTGTTTTCTGTTGTACAGAAATCGGATAATCTCTTCTGTATCATATGAGCTTTGCAGAAAATCATATGTGTGTCATACAAATATCCTTTAAAAAGAATGGTTGCAAAGTGACATTTTAAGCGCTATACTATAGTTGTATTCAAACGTATACAATGCTGTATATATTAGATATATATAGTATACTTCCCCTCGATATGAATGACAATGATTTTCTATAAAAGTTTAAATGTATATCACAAAACGGTTATTCATAAAAAAGACAGTATCCATTATAGATAGCGTATACTGTCTTCATCCCATATTATTCGCTTCGCTTCTTTTCCAGTAAGTGCAGTCTGGCATAGCCATCCAATACCTGTATCAAGCCAAGATCACAATACCCTTGTCGTTCAAACCAATCTTTCGTCCCGTTGGGAAACGTACTATTCTCATCACATATCACCAGTATTCTCCGGTAGGTTTTAAACAGCTCTTTCTCCATACACTGCAAGGGCCAGGCCTTATAGTCTGCCTCTTCACTGGAATGATATACACATGTTAGAAAAGCCGTGTGCGCATCCTTGGGAATCGGATATGGAACCTGTAAGGATGGCATCCATTCAACACCGCCTACGATTTGTCCCTCCAGCTGATGGATAAAACCAAATGTGGTGAGTCCGCAGGAGCTGAGAAAATCCGATTTTTTCTTCATCTGTGCGCAATCCGCACACAGTGTGCATCCCTTTGCGGTCAATGCCAGGGTTTCACTGGTAAGTGGAAGCAATTCACCTCTTTTTTCCTCGTAGGACTGCTCAATAACATACGGTTTCTCCCTTGTAATGGCTCCATCCCGCACTCCCTTTAATACCGCAGCTGTAACAGGACCATACCAGTGCAGCTGCTGATTGAAAATAGTTAGAAAGGGATAATACAGCTGTTTTTCAAATGCAAGCTTTTCCTGACCTGTGATATCAATGCAGGTTACATCATCCATGGCAGCTTCTTGAAACAGCTCCAGCATTTCTGCAATGATAGGACACTGATATCCCCAGTGATAGAAGGTTATTTGCATATTACATCACTATGGGCCGGTAGCCCATAAGCTGATTCTGCGTGTAAAACCGCGCGTTTGATCGCCTTTGCCATCATTTCTGTCGCAAGCATACCGACAGCATCAGCCATAACCTCAACCTCACCACTGCTGAGTACAAATATAGAATCTCCATCACTCATGGTATGTACCGGATGAATCGCTCTCGCATAGCCATTATGTGCAATTCCTGCAATCTTGGTACACTGCGCCTTATCAAGCTTTGCATTTGTCACAATACAGCCGATTGTCGTATTGCCTTCCGGCAGCTTTCGCAGAGCATCCATTTGTTGAAACAGAACATCCTGTGCCTTTAAAACTGATCCGCTATGGGAATCATAAACACCCGCCAGCAGCTCATTTGTTTCATAATCCACTACATTTCCACAGGCATTTACAGCTACGATAGCAGCAACCTGCAGGTCACCAACCTGTATACCGCAGGTTCCGATACCACTTTTCATAGCATGCTCAAAGCCCAGCAGCTTTCCAACGCTCGCTCCTGTCCCCGCCCCGTGATTTCCTTCTAATACCGTATCATTTTCTGCGTCCACGCATGCCGCATAGCCCATTTCCTTATCCGGCCGGACATGTGCATCGCCAACGGACAAATCGAACAAGCTCGCACCACAGACAATAGGAACCTTGGCTACCTGCATGTCAAAGCCTGCACCGTGTTCTTCCAGATACTGCATGGCACCACTGGCAGCATCAAGGCCGTAGGCACTGCCTCCGCTCAGCATTACAGCATGAATTTTCTGTACCATATTGATCGGATGCAGAAGATCGGTTTCTCTGGTAGCCGGTCCACCGCCTCTGACATCGACTCCCGCAACTGCGCCATCTCTGCATAGGATAACGGTACAACCTGTCCCCGCCTTCTGATTCTCTGCCTGCCCAACCTGAAAGCCTTTGATATCTGTAATTTTTATTTCCTTCATGTTTGCTCACCTCTGCCCTTATTGTAGCATAAAGCGGTTCCTACGAAAAAGATTTTATGGGAAAGAGCTTATGAAATATACCATTCACACAGGTAAACCATGTGCGAGCGCCACAGCGTGTAATAACGGAAATAAAAATAGCAACATGATTCTGCATGAAAATACTTTAAAATCTTTTGATTGCAGTTATTTACGGGATAAAACAGCCGTCTCCTAAGGGCTAGTTGGAGCAATCGCCTTTTGAAATGATAACTAGATAAATTTGAATAGATTTTTGAAAATGTCCCAGTACCTCAGCAGGATAGAGGGTCCGCCTCCTAAGAAAGTGTTATAACACTCGCCTAAGAGGAAAAGGAAAAAGGTAACAAGTAAAACTAAATATAGATTTTGTAACTGTCGCTATAGCTCAGTTGGATAGAGCGACCGCCTCCTAAGCGGTAGGTCGGAGGTTCAAATCCTCTTAGCGACGCTGAAAACATCGCCGAAAACATTGATTTTTCAAGGTTTTCGGCGTTTCTCATTTTCCAAATAAATTTGAACTCGTAGCAATGTGCGATTAGCAGGAGCGATTTTTGCTAATCAGATTTGACCACAGAGAAATTGAACTGTTAATTATCGTCACCGATTAGCTTGCTAATGATTAGCAAGAAATTTGATGTTTTTGCTAATCAAAATGTCTCTCCTGCTAATCGGAGAAAAAATCGTGCAAAAAAGTCTGCTAATTGAAAAGGCAAAAGTTACTCGTTCAAAGAGCTTTTTTCTGGTGTTACATAATCCCGTATGTTTGAATATATTGCCGTCCGTTTATATAATGAAAGAAAAAAGGACGGTGATATGAGTGAGGGAAAAGAAAAATCATTTATATGTGGATAGTGAAGAAAGAAAACTCCTGTTGCATAGCCTTGTGGGATTAAAAAATCAGCTCATACAGCAAGGAAGATATACGGATTGCGTTGATGAGCTTATTATCAAGGTTATCCATGCACCTGTAAAAAAGTTAAGGGTAGAAATGGCAGGAAGAAGTGATGTGTGATAAGGAATTTAAAGAACTGGTGAAAATAGCGGTCGAGAAACTGAAAGACGAATCTGTATTGAAACTGTTACAAGCGGATGCAAGTTATCAAAAAGATAGTAATAATGAGGGAAGTGCAGAGGATGCCTTTAATCAGCTTGATTTGACAGAGAAACAAAGGGAAGTCTGTCAACATCTTATAGATTGCAGGGATAAGCAGGATTTTGAATACGGTACCCATGCGTATATTGCAGGACTGATAGATGCGTTTCATATTATGGCGGTATTGTTCCCAGAGAAATGGGATATAGAGAGAATAAGGGAAGCTTTATCACGAAAGAACAGGTAAGGCAGATAATAAAACTGAATAGATTTTTACATAGCCGATTGGTGTAGTTTATAACAAAACAGCCAGTCGGCTTTTTTTATTGCCATGAATCCTTTACATAGCCACCTTGACAAAGTGGCTAAATCTATGCGAAAGGAGGACGCATCTATGTCAAATTGCAAAGTAATCGCTCTGACGAATCAGAAAGGCGGTGTGGGAAAGACCACCACGGCGGTCAATCTGGGAGTAACTCTGGCACAGCAGGGTAAGAAAGTCCTGCTCATTGATGCCGATGCACAGGCAAATTTAACGATGTCGCTCGGTTACAGCCGACCAGACGATTTACCCAATACACTCTCAACCATTATGCAGGATATTATTGATGATAAATCCGTCGATGTTTCCAAAAGCATCCTGCACCATGACGAGGGCGTTGACCTGCTCCCGTCCAACATTGAACTGTCGGGCTTGGAAGTAAGGCTGATTAACGCCATAAGCCGTGAAAGTGTACTGAAAACCTGCATCAATGAGGTAAAAAAGAATTATGATACTGTCCTTATTGACTGTATGCCGAGTTTAGGTATGCTGACAATCAATGCTCTTGCGGCGGCTGACAGCGTGGTTATCCCGACACAGCCCCATTATCTTTCTGCTAAAGGCTTAGAGCTGTTGCTTCGCTCCGTGTCTAAAGTCAAGCGGCAAATCAATCCCCATCTGCGGATTGACGGTATCTTAATGACGATGGTAATGCCACGCACGAACATCTCTAAAGAGATTACCGCAACGGTAAAGAGTGCCTACGGGCAGAGGATTAAAGTTTTCGATGCACAGATACCCCATTCCATCCGTGCAGTAGAAGCCACCGCAGAGGGAAAAAGCATTTTTGCCTACGACAAAGGCGGCAAGGTAGCCGCCGCTTACGAGCAGTTCGGAAAGGAGGTGGCAGAGCTTGGCGAAAAACAGAGAAAGCAAAATCGAGCTGACCGCATACGATGACCTCTTTGAAACAGACGAGAGCCGAGCAGAAGCGAATCTAAGCAAGATAAGGGAGATACCCATTTCCGAAATTGATGAGTTCCCAGACCACCCATTCAAAGTTTTGATGAATGAGGATATGGAACAGCTTGTTGAAAGTGTCAGTCGGAGCGGCGTAATGACCCCTGCGACAGTTCGGCAAAAAGAGGACGGACGGTACGAGCTAATCAGCGGTCACAGGCGGAAAAAGGCTTGCGAGCTTGCAGGTCTTGAAACGCTGAAATGTGAGGTTAAGGAGCTTACACATGATGAAGCGATTATTGTCATGGTTGAGAGTAATCTCCAACGCTCTGTTATTCTTCCGAGTGAAAAAGCCTTTGCCTATAAGATGCGGCTTGAAGCGATGAACAGACAGGGGAATAGAGCGGATTTAACTTCGACACAACTTGTGTCGAAGTTGAGGTCTAACGAAGAACTTGCCGACAAAGTTGGTGAAAGTCGTGAACAGATACGCCGCTATATCCGCTTAACCGAACTTGTACCCGAAATCCTGCAAATGGTAGATGAAAGGAGAATTGCTTTTAATCCTGCGGTAGAAATTTCTTATCTTTCCGAAGAACAGCAATACACCCTGCTTGAAGCAATGGGTTACAACGATGCCACGCCCTCACTTGCACAGGCTATCAAGATGAAAAAGTTCATGCAGGAGGGAAAGCTCACGGACGAGGTTATCCAGAGCATCATGCAGGAGGATAAGCCGAACCAGAAAGAGAAGCCTGCCTTTAAGGACGAGCGGATAACCAAGCTCATACCGAAATCCATCCCCAGAGGGCAGGAAACGGATTTTGTCGTAAAGGCGTTGGAGTTTTATAACCGCCACTTGCAGCGGAACAAGGCTCACGAGAGGTAAAACGAACAAAATAGGGATTTGGGCATGGAACGCCGAGGGAGAAGTCTGCCCTTTGGGGGACAGCAAATTTTTTTCCGCTTCCCCCTCTCCACACCTCTCCCCCTTGATACTGCCAGTAACTATCCGAGAAAAGAATTATTAAAGCTGTCCACAAGGGCGGCTTTTTTTCTGCCAGAAAGTCAACTATCAACATGAGAACGAACAGGAGGTAATGAATGAAGATTCGTAAATTATTCAAAAGGGCTGCGGCGTTTGCTTTGGCTGCGGTCACGGCATTGTCCGTCGTCCCTGCCACGACAGCGTATGCAGCGGGCGACATCGGCACGATTAGCTTTACCCACACCTACGACGGTGCAGGGAACGCCATGAGGTATAATTCCAGTGCCAACATTGGAGGTCATACCGCAGGAGGAACGGGCGAATACAAGTACCGTATGTATGTGGACGGGGAAACGGCGTTCTGCCTTCAGCCGGGTGTGCCTTTAAAAACAGGCAACACGCTTGCAAAGGCATCTTCCAACGCTTGGAACGCCCTCTCCGCAGAACAGAGAAAAGCGGTGGGGCTTGCCCTGCTCTATGGGTATCAGGGCAACAGCGGGAATTTATCTGGGAGCGATGATGAGAAATGGCTTGCCACCCAGACCCTTGTATGGGAGTTTGTTACGGGATGCCGCAACGCCACAAGCCCGTACAGCCAGACAAGCATGACCGTTTACAGCCTGCACTTTGGCTCAAACTATGCCAACAGCGGGGCAAGGGCGGCTTACGACCAGATTGTGTCGCTGATGACAAGGCACAGCACGATTCCGAGCTTCATGTCGGCAGGGAAAAAAGACATCACAAAGGAGCTTGCCTATAAGGACGGCAAATACAGCCTTACACTGACCGACAGCAACGGCGTATTATCCGAATATTCCTTTACAAGCTCTGACAGCAATGTAAAAGTGTCCAAGTCTGGAAACAAGCTGACTATCACATCATCAAAAGCGATTGACGGCAAGGCAAGGATTACCGCAGCAAGAAACAACACGCCGACCGTCAGCAGCGGTGCGATGATGATTGCCTACGGCGACCCGAACCTGCAGGACGTCATCACGGGTGTGGAAAACGTGGATACCATGATGGCATATATCAACGTGGAAACGCCGACAGGCACGGTTGCACTCAAAAAGACTTCCGAGGACGGTGTTGTTGAGGGGATTTCCTTTACCATCAAGGGTGACGGCTTCAATAAGACCGTAAAAACCGATAAGAATGGAAACATCACGGTGGAGGGCTTATTCCCTGGCACTTATACTGTTACGGAGCAGTCCATTGACCGCTACGAGCCGCAGAAAATCCAGACCGTGACGATTATCGGAGGAAAAACATCAACGGTCACATTCAGCAATACCTTAAAGCGTGGAAGTCTGGAAGTTGTAAAAACATCCGAGGATAATCTTGTGGAGGGCGTGAAGTTCCACCTTTACGGAACATCACTGAGTGGCTTGGCTGTTGATGAATATGCCATAACCGATAAGAACGGACTGGCAAAGTTTGAAAACGTCCTTATCAGCGGCAGTACACCGTACACTCTTGAAGAAGTGGATACGGCAGTCCGTTACGTTGTCCCTGCATCCCAGACCGCCCCGATTGAGTGGAAGAAAGTCACAAACCGCAGCTTCCACAACATTTTGAAGAAGTTCAATGTCACGGTATTAAAGACCGATGTGGAAACAGGCAAGAAGCCGCAGGGCGACGCTTCCCTTGCGGGTGCGGTTTATGGCATTTATAAGGGCGAGGAACTGGTTGACACCTACACCACAGATGAAAACGGGCAGTTCACAACAAAATATTATATCTGCGGCGATGACTGGAGCATCCGTGAGATTACCCCGTCCGAGGGCTATCTTCTGGATACGACCGTACACCATGTAGGTGCAGAGCCGCAGCTTTACACCGTGGAATATAATTCTGCAAAGAATGATGTAAACGAGCAGGTCATCAAAGGTAATATCGCCATCATCAAGCACACTGACAACGGCGAAACCCAGATTGAAACGCCAGAAGAGGGGGCTGTTTTTGAGGTATATTTGAAATCCGCAGGCAGCTTTGATGCGGCGGAGGAAACGGAACGTGACACGCTTATCTGCGATGAAAACGGTTTTGCCCAGACAAAGGATATGCCATACGGCATCTATACGGTTCACCAGACCTCTGGATGGGACGGGCGTGAGCTGATGAAAGATTTTGACGTGTTCATCTGCAAGGACAGCCAGACCTACCGCTATCTTATCAACAACGCCAACTTTGAGAGCTATATCAAAATTGTGAAAAAGGATATAGAAACAGGCAGGGTTATCCCGTATGCAGGTGCAGGCTTCCAGATTTACGACCCGAATGGGGAGCTTGTGACAATGAGATTCACTTATCCCGAAGTGACAAAGATTGACACGTTCTACACCACGGCAGAGGGCGAGCTTATTACGCCGCAGACCTTAGAATACGGCAAAGGCTATTCTCTCGTTGAGGTGCAGGCTCCGTATGGTTATGTTCTGGATTCCGAGCCAGTCTATTTTGACGTGGAGCAGGAAAATTCCGAGGATGAAAGCGGCATCACGGTTGTCAAGGTGGAACGCTCCAATGTGGCACAGAAAGGGAAAATCACGGTAGGAAAGTCTGGGGAGGTATTCAGAAGGGTATCGGGAAACAAGGGGCTGTATCAGCCGATTTTTGCAGTGGACAGCCTTGAGGGTGCAGTCTATGAGATTACCGCAGCCGAGGACATTATTACAACAGACGGAACAATAAGAGCCGAAAAAGGCGAGGTTGTGGACACGCTTACCACAGGCGAGGATGGCACGGCGGAAAGCAAAGAGCTTTACCTTGGAAAGTATGAGATTAAGGAAGTGACCGCCCCGTATGGCATGGTATTAAGTGAGGAAGTCCACGCTGTGGAGCTTGTGTATGCGGGACAGGAAATCGAAGTGACGGAAGCAGGCACGGACTTTTACAATGAGCGTCAGCGTGTGGAAATCGACGTAATCAAGAGCCTTGAGGTGGATGAAGCATACGGTGTGGGAAATAACGGCGAAATCAAAGACGTTACGTTTGGTCTGTATGCCGCCGAGGAACTGACCGCCGCAGACGGCACAACAATTCCTGCGGACGGTCTGATTGAGGTTATCTTCTTTGATGAAAACGTTCACGGAAAGGCTATCAGTGATTTGCCGATTGGCAGCTATTATGTGCAGGAAATCAAAACAAACTCCGCTTATCTTATAAGTGACGAGAAATATCCTGTTGATTTTGAGTACGCAGGGCAGGAAACCGCCGTTGTGCATATCACGGCGAACGGGGGAGAAGCCATTGAAAACGAGCTGATTTACGGCTCTGTCAGCGGCAGGAAATCCAATGAGGACGGCGAAGATTTAGGCGGTGCGTTAATCGGCATCTTTCAGACGGGAACAACAGAATATACAAAGGAAAATGCAATCGCAACTGCCACATCCAAGGATGATGGCAGTTTTTCTTTTGAGGAAGTTCCGTATGGCACATGGGTCATCCGTGAAATCGAAAGCCCGAAAGGTTATGTACTCTCCGAGGAAGAAATCAGCGTGACAATCAGTGAGGTTGATGAAGTTGTAGAGGTAGAGCTTGTCAACTACTTCATCACGGGCAATATCGCTCTGACTAAGGTAGACAAGGACTACCCAGAAAACAAGCTCACGGGTGCGGTATTTGAGGTTTACTCGGATACGAATGAAGATGGAAAACTGGATAAGAAAGATGAGCTGCTCGGCGAGATGGGCGAGGTGGAAAAAGGCGTGTACCAAATGGACGACCTGCGTTACGGCAGATACCTTGTCCGTGAGAAAACCGCCCCGACAGGCTTCGTGCTTGATGAGAACATCTATCCCGTATCCATCGAGGAAAACGGCAAGACCTACAACGTGGAGAATGAAGCGGGCAAAGGATTTTTAAATGAAGCACAGAAAGGTTCACTTAAAATCGTCAAGACATCCTCTGACGGCAAGGTAGAGGGCTTCTCTTTCCATGTGACTGGCAAAGATTACGACCAGACCTTTACCACCGACAAGAACGGCGAAATCGTCATTGACGGCTTGCGTATCGGCGAATACACCATTTCCGAGGTCAGCGACAAGGCATCCTCTGGCTATATCCTGCCTGCCGACCAGAAAGTGACCATCAAGACAGACGAAACGGCGACCGTTACCATGCACAACGAACTCCGTGACACGCCGAAAACAGGCGATGATTTCAGCTTAGGCTTATGGGTGAGCCTTGCGGTGGCATTTACAATCGGTGCAGGAATCTTTGGGTTCATCGGTTATAAGAGCGGAAGAAAGAAAAAGGAGGACTAAGCAGAATGAGAGAAAAAACCATTATCGCTATTGTGCTTGTGGCGTTTATCGGTGGTGCGGCTGCGTGGCTGCATATCCGCAGAAAGAAATAAATTAGGCAGATTTTGTGTGGATTGGGGCGATTGAAAGATACCGCCCCTTTTCCATATATGGAGGTAGCTATGGATAATCTGAAAACCGTAGAGGGAAAAGTGAAAGCTGTCCTGCAAAAGAATGAGGATGCCAGAAATGATGACATGGTGCTGTACCTTGCCCTCTGCAATCTTTATCTAAAAAATGCAGGCACGATGCCGCTTGCGGAAATAATGACACGGCATAAGGAGCTTGGCTTGCCGAGCTTTGAGAGCGTGGGCAGGACACGCCGCAAGTTGCAGGAGAAATACCCAGAACTGCTTGGCAGCACAAGAGTACGGCGGCTTAGAACCGCAGGGGAAAAGGCATACCGTAAATATGCCAAAGAATCGTGAGGTGGATGATGCAGGAAATGTCTTTTGAATACGGAGGGTATCATTTTATCCCAGAACGGCAGTTTACAAAACGGGAAGATGATTTTTTCAAGATTACCCGCAGATTAAAAACAGACAAGGAACTTGGCTTTTTTGCCGCTGATTATTACGGTAAGGGAAGCCAGAAATTTTCCTACTCTTATGATGATTTTTATGCTGCATCCACGGATAAGAAATGCGATATTTTCCGCTGCGTGGAGAACGGCAGGCTGTACGTCCCCTGCCAGTATGAATTGCAGCAATATATAGACGGAAAACAACAGGAAATACCACAAGGGCATACCTCTATGCCCAGAGAACGTGGGCAGAACAAGGAAAGGAGGAACGCCTATGAACGGTGAAACACGCTCCAATCAGGGCTATGCAATCATAGAGAGCTGCACTATCGGGAATACGGAGCTTGTCATCGGGCATCACCCGAAAGCCCCGAACCCGTATGTATGTTGGTACTGCAAAGGCGGCGACAACTATTACTGGGGCTGTTACTGCAACACCCTTGAAGCTGCAAGGGAAAAGCTGAATGAACGCTACCAGTCGGAGTGTCAGATGCCGTACAATCAGCAGCCCGATAAAAAGGCGAAGCAGCACGATGGGCGTGAGCGGTAGCATGAGCAGTAATGAAAACTATAAGAAATATGACTGCACGACCTGTCCTTATCCCCGATATAAGGACAGCCGTACCATCTTCTGCGATGTCTGTATCCGAAAGATTTTAGATGAGCAGAGGGAGAAAAAGCAGGGAAAGGAGAAGCCCGATGGAGAATGAAGAAAAACGGATTATTAGCTCCTATGAGGTCACACAGAGCATCCATATCGGTAAAAAGGAAGTCGTGTTCGGTGTGGATTTGAAAGAGGAATATCCTTTTTTAGTCTGCTACTGCACTTATGACAATCCCCTGTCCGCAGAATGGGTGACGGATGCGGTCGGCTCAGACGATTATCTGGAAGCCATGCAGATTTTTACTGACAGGGTGCAGGAGCAGATAGGGCTTGTGAGAGCCGAGCAGGAACAATTCAAGTTCGACATGACGCCGTTTACCATAGACGACTGCATCCCAGACAATAAAAATGACAGCATTGTGGGAAAGGTCGTCGCTATCAATGCCGAGGTCAACCGTTATGAGTACCGACATTCCGCCTATCAGCTTGTATTGGTGGACGGCGGACACGGTGCGAGGGGAGGCAGGGGGCAGGCGGTGTTTGGGACTTCGCTTGCAGACGGCAAGCACGCCCGATGGGAAAGGTACGATGTGCTTGGCGAAATCAAGCCAGAAAAAATGCCCGATTGGGCAAAGGAAGCCCTTTCTAAAATCAAGGAACAGGAAAAGGCGAAAAAAACAAAGAGCAGGGAGGAACGCTGATGGAGATACGAGCTTTGACGCAGCCCGAACATAAATACACCTATGCCCAGAGTATGCAGCTTGAGGGGCAGACGGGGTGCATCGGGCATCTGCGAGGGGATTTTGCCCCCTCTGGATATGGCTTTTATACTACTTGGTTTGATACAAGGGAGCAATGGAAAACCGATGAATTTAAGTCGGAGCTTGATGATGTGATAAATGCCCTGCGTGAAGATAAAGGAATTCTCCACAACCGCTATGATATGGCGGCGTTTGCGGGGAAGAATCCCGAAAGTGCTTTTAAGGGTAACTATTGTGCGGAGTACGGCTTCCGTGTGGATACGGAGAAACACGCTTTCCTGCTCCGCTGCAACCCGACCAAAGGTGATTATAATTTTTACTGCTACTGCTATGTGAAAGAGTGGCTTGATAAGCATATCAAAAATGCCGAGAAAGGCATCCGCTTTATCGACTCTGGATACAAAGAGAAGTTCCGCATCCCAGACGGCGGCAAAATCATTATCACTTATGATTGGGGAGAAAAGGCGGAAAAGAGCTGCCGCTATATTGACGAGTACCATACTGAGGTGGGCAGCAACCTTTACCACATCTGCGAGTTTGCAGAGCGAATGGAGAGGAACGGACACACCTATGAGCCGAAGCCAGAAGATGTGCAGACGGCGAAAGCCCCGAAAAAGAAAGAGTATGAGCGATAGGAGGGATTTAAAATGGCTGTAAACCCAAAAGCGGTCAGAGTATTAAATAAAGTCTTTGAAGCAGGCTTTACCGATGAAAAGGCGATTGCCGCCATGACAATGGATGATATTCTCTCCATGCAGGGAATCACGGTTGCGGACATCACGCTCATCAACGAGCTGCAAAAGAGCATCAAAGGAAACAAGGTCATCTCATTTCTGGGAGGTGGCACGGAATGAGCGGAGGACAAAAAATCTGCATGACGGACAGTGTAGGCAGGATGCTTTTCTCTGTCCCCGATGGCGGCATCATCCGTATGCTTTATGGGAACGGGGAGGATTATTTTGCCGTCTGCCATTATTTAGATGAAACCCATGCAGAGATTGACGGCGTAAGATATGCCGTTCGGGAGTTTGCAAGGAGGATGGAACAAAACAAAATCAGCTATGCCCCTGCCTAAAGGCGGGGCATGGACAACAGGAGGATTGATATTTTATGGAACAGATTGTTTTATCGGGCGGTGATAGGGATTGAGTACCGAGCTTATCAACCGCATTACGGTAAAGAAAGACGGCGTGTATGTATCTTCCCACAGCTCCAATGACACCTCTCCCTACCATTCATGGAGGTGCAAGGGCTTGTCGGAAATCTATGCCGCCGAGGGGCAGAAAGGGCTTGACCGTGAGGTTATCCGTATGCTCTATGAGTATGCCGAGCTTCGTGGCTCGCATAAAAGCCTTGACCGCTACCGATACGCAAAGGACGCCCCTGCCGCCCGTGCCATCTATCAGAGGTTTATTGACCAGATTGACGAACGCTATGAGGGCTTGGACGAAGCTGACCAGAAAACCGTCTGGTATAAGCCCACGGAAAAGGCAAAGGAATACCGAGCCTATGAGCGTGAGATGCGGGAAAAGATGTATTCCGAAATCGCCGAACGGTGCGGGGAATACGATAAGAAGCAGAAAAACAAAGATTTGGAACGATAAGGAGGTGTGAGCCTATGGCTGCAAAGTACCAGCTTATCACAGAGCTGTACCGCCGCACAGGGAGGGACGTCACGAGAAACCCGCAGGCTTGGCAGGGCTTTTTATCCTCTGCCTGCCGCAATTACAAGTGCCGCTTTGACGAGCAGCTCTTAATCTATGCACAACGCCCAGACGCCACGGCAGTTGCCGAGATTGGCACTTGGAACAGGCTCTTTAAGCGTTGGGTAAATAAGGACAGCAAAGGCATTGCGGTCTTTGACCCGAAAGGACGCAGGAACACGCTGAAATATTATTTTGACGTTTCCGACACCCATGAGGGCTATTACGGTAGCCGACCCGTCCCGATATGGCAGATGGATAAGCGGTACGAGCAGCCTGTCATGGAACGGCTTGCGGACAGGTTCGGCGGCACGGAGGGCGGCGACCTTGCCAATTTCTTAATGCAGACGGCGGAGAACGCCGTGGAGGACAATTTAACCGATTACCTTTCACAGCTTAAAGGCTGTACGGAAAACAGTTTTTTAGAGGAACTGGACGATTTTAATATAGAAGTGATTTACAAGCGGCTTGCCGCAAATAGCGTCGCCTATATGCTGTTGAGCCGCTGCGGACTGGATGCGGACGGATATTTTGAGCGTGAGGATTTTGTTGACATCACAAATTTCAATACGCCTGCCACCCTTAATGCCATCGGCATCGCCACAAGCGACATTTCCGAGATGGCGTTGCGGGAAATCTCTGCGGCAGTCCGAAATGTGCAAATCGAAGCTAGAGGTCAGAACCGCACATTTGCAAGAAATATCACAAGCCAGTATGATAAAGGCAGGAAACAACCCGAAAGGAGCGAATACAATGAGCGAAATCACTTACACGAAACAGGGCGACTATCTTATTCCCGACCTAACATTACCGACAGAGCCAGAGCTTCCGCTTGGCAGGTACGCTTTGATGCACAGGGATTATCAGTGGGTGCAGGCGATGAACGCCATCCGCAGCCAGGCAGAGGAAGCCATCTTGAACGAACTGATTTACAATTAGCAGAGCCAGAGAAACAGAAAGAAAATGTAAAAGAAAGCATTGCCAACGGGGAAGAAGTTGCCGCAAATCTCCCGACCGTAGACGAACAGATTGAAATGATTGCTGAAGCAGAGGACGAAAAATCCTCTGCTTTTGCCGTTTCACAGGAGGATATTGATGCCGTCCTTGTAAAAGGAAGCAGCTATGCGGATGGTAAATACCGCATCTACCATCAGTTCCAGAAGCGGGAAGATAAAAAGAGCAATATTGAATTTCTTAAAAAAGAATACGGCGTCAGCGGCGGCACTCCCGTTACTTTTTCAGACGGGACAAAAGGTTATGCATGGCATGACAGTAAAGGCATTTCCATTGACCGTGGCGGCATTTCCACCGAACACGACCTTGTGCTTAGTTGGGCGAAAATAGAAAAACGCCTGCGTGAGCTGATTAAAGATAACCGCTATCTCAACCCCAAAGAGAAAGACCATTATGCCGATTATCTGGAAAGCATATCTGCCCCGCAGTATGAAATTGACACCCAGAGGAAGTTAAAAAGGCAGCGGTTTATCGAAGAAAAAAGGGAGCTGCCGCCTGCCGACAAGAGGGATACGCTCGCCCTGCGGCTCTCTGATTTTATCCGAGATTTGGACGGATATGAGAAAGATTTGTTGGGCGTGGTTGGCTGCAAGGATTTTGCGGATATGCCTGCTGACCTTATGGAGCAGGCATTGCAGCATCCAGATAACGTGCAGGAAATGCTTGATTTTTTAGCTTTAGTGCAGAAAAAGACTACAAGCGTTTACAGCCGAAGTAATGCGTGGCGTTTTTCGCAGGAGCTTACGGAGCTGTACCCTCTCCATTACCTCTACCATGAGGGCGATGTGGTGTATATCGGGGCGGACAAATATGAGGTCATAGCCTTTGATGAAAACGCCGTATCTTTACGAAATGCAGAATTTCCGTTGTTCGGCAAAGAGTTCAGCCGAGCCGATTTTGAAGAAAAGCTCCGTGAAAACCCTGCTAACGACCATCTGAAAACAGTCATTACCGAAAGCCAGAAAACAGAAACGCTTGCCGAGGAAAAGCCCGACAGCATCACATTTTCCATCGGGTTCTCCGAGCATCCCGCCTTTTATGACAGGGAGCTGAACGACCGATTTACGGAGCTTAGCTTTGCACTTGGGAACAGGCTGCTTGGCGTTTTAGATGAAAAACAGCATTATGAAAGACTGGATGAGAGTAAGGGCGTCGGCTGGTATAAAAAGACCGACTTTGAAATCCATGCAGTCATCGGCGGGGAGGAATTTAATTACGAGGGACGGTTTGACATCGGGGACGGCGAGGGTGATTTGCTTGCCCATATCCGAAATTTTTATGAATACTCCCTCTCCCCCGACTGTCCGTTTATCCCAGAATGGAAACGGCAGGGCGAGGATTATTACAGGGAGCAGATGGAAACCCTGCGTTTCGGGCAGGATGTGTTTATCCCATTCTTAGAGCAGCACACCGAGCTGACACCAGAGGATGAAAAGCTCCTTGCTAAGATTTTGGCTACCGAATCCGACTGGAACAGGAAAGGCGGGGATAAGGAACAGACCGAAGAAATAGAAAATAAAGAGGAACAGCCTGCCATTGATGAAATGTCTGCTAAGGAACAGGAAACCGAGCCGCTACAAGAACGGTTTGAGGTCACAATGACTTCCGACGCTTTCCCAGACCCCGAAGATGCTTATGCTATCTGGGACAACAGCCGTGGGGATTATTATATCAACGGGGACGGTATGGTACTGACCTATCCAACCGAGGAAGATGCCGAAGCAGGACTTTTAAAGGTCAGAAAAACCGCTGCGGATAAGGAAGCGGCAAGCCCTATCATAGCAAGATACCTGTCTGGTGATGAAGCCGTCGTTATCATGCAGTATCCTAACGGCAAATATTACAACCGATACGGATACGATGAGCAAAGGGATACTGCCAATACGACAGCAGGCGGCTTTGACACATTTGATGAAGCGGAAAAAGCTCTGTACTCCCACCGCCCGAAAGCGGAAAAGGCGGTCGAGCCTACGCAGAGCCAAGACAGAGGGCTTCTGCCTGCACAGGATAATTCCGACCTCATCGGCAAAGAGCTTGTGATTGACAACCGCCGCTATGTAATAGTAAGCGTTGGTAAAATCAGCGGCGATGTTTCCATGCGTGACGTCACTTTCCAGAACAGCACAGGCTTCCCAATAAACCGTGTGGAGAAAATCGGCTATGTCCGCAGGCTCTTGGAGCAGGCACAGGAAGAATTACCGCCCGAAGAAAAAGCAGAAGCTCCAACGGCAAGCCCGACTTCTCCTGCTGTTTCTGCTGACCGCCACAATTACCGTATTACCGATGATGCGTTAGGCGTTGGCGGTGCAAAAGAGAAGTTCCGAAACAATATGGCAGCAATCCGACTTCTCCACGACCTTCAGATAGAAAACCGACTTGCCACGCCCGAAGAACAGGAAACCCTTGCAAAGTATGTGGGATGGGGCGGTCTGTCTATGGCGTTTGATGAAAAAAATGCGGCATGGGCAAACGAATACAAGGAGCTGAAAGCAGAGCTTTCCGATGAGGAATACCATGCCGCTATGGAATCCACGCTGACCGCTTTTTATACACCGCCCGTTGTTATTAAAGCGATGTATGAAGCACTTGACCGTCTGGGATTCTCGCAGGGGAACATCTTGGAGCCGTCCTGCGGCACAGGCAATTTCTTAGGGCTTCTGCCCGACAGCATGGAGAAAACAAAGCTGCACGGCATTGAGATTGACCCCATATCGGGCAGGATTGCGAAGCAGCTCTACCAGAAAGCCAGTATCGCCATTGAGGGATTTGAGGACACAAAGCTCCCAGACAGCCACTTTGACGTGGTGCTTGGCAATATCCCGTTCGGGGAGTTTAAAGTCAATGACAGCCGTTACAATGCCCAGAAGTTCTTAATCCATGATTATTTTATCGCAAAGGCTCTGGATAAAGTACGGGCAGGCGGCGTTGTGATGTTCATTACCTCTAAGGGCACAATGGACAAGGCAAGCCCAGAGGTGCGGAAGTATATCGCACAGAGAGCCGAGCTTTTAGGGGCGGTAAGGCTTCCCGACAACACGTTTCGGGCAAACGCAGGCACGGAGGTCACAAGCGACATCCTTATCCTGCAAAAGCGTGACAGTATCATTGACATTGAGCCAGAGTGGGTACACCTTGACACAGATGAAAACGGCGTCACGATGAACAGCTATTTTGTATCCCGCCCAGAAATGATTTTAGGCAAGATGAAGATGGAAAGCACAAGGTTCGGCATGGACAGTGCCTGCAAAGCCTATCCCGATATGCCGCTTGCGGGGCTTCTCCATGAAGCCATGCAGCGGATAGACGGCGAAATCCCAGAGATTGAAAATGAGATTGACCGAATCTCTGACGAGCAGGATAAATCCATCCCTGCCGACCCGAACGTGCGGAACTTCTCTTTTGCCCTTGTGGATGGCAGGGTTTACTTCCGAGAGAATAACACCATGACCCCTGCAAAGGCATCCATGACCGCAGAAAACCGCATTAAGGGATTATTGGAAATCCGTGATTGCGTGAGAAAGCTCATCCAGTACCAGACCGACGATTACCCAGAGGAAATGATACAGACCGAACAGAAAAAATTGAACCGCTTATACGATGCGTTTACAAAAAAGTACGGTCTGATTAACAGCAGGGGGAACTACCTTGCTTTTGCGGCAGATGAAAGCTATTTCCTGTTATGCTCTTTGGAAGTACTTGACGATGAGGGGAAATTTAAGAGAAAGGCGGATATGTTCTCAAAGAGGACGATAAAGCCCCACCGTGAAGTGACCTTTGTGGAAACCGCCAGTGAAGCACTTGCCCTTTCCATCGGGGAGAAAGCCCGTGTCGATTTATCCTTTATGGCACAGCTCACAGGCAGGACGCAGGAGGAAATCATAAAGGATTTGCAGGGCGTTATCTATAAAGTGCCATCTTCCGAGCCTGCAAGGTATGTGACCGCAGACGAATATTTATCGGGGAATGTGCGGGAGAAACTGAAAATCGCAGGGATAGCGGCAAAGGCAGACCCAGAGCTTGCCGTGAATGTGTCGGCTCTGGAAAAGGTCATCCCAAAGGATTTGCCCGCAAGTGAAATCTCCGTCCGTCTTGGCACGACGTGGATACCGCAGGAGGATATACAGCAGTTTATGATGGAGCTTTTAACGCCGTCAAGCTATGCGGAGGGCAAGCTGAAAGTACGCTACACGGCATATAACGGCGACTGGTTCATCGAGAATAAGAGTTCCGACGTTGGGAATGTCAAGGCGGACAGCACCTACGGCACAAAGCGGGCGAGTGCCTACCGCATCATAGAGGACACTTTGAATCTCCGTGACACCCGTATCTTTGATTATATTTATGACGAACACAATAATAAAAAAGCAGTGCTGAACCATAAGGAAACCACGGCGGCACAGGCAAAGCAGGAGGTGATAAAGCAGGCGTTTCAGGACTGGATTTGGAAAGACCCAGAGCGGAGGAGCAGGCTTGTACGCTATTACAATGACACGTTTAACAGCATAAGACCCCGTGAGTATGACGGAAGCCATATCACGTTTGGCGGCATCAGCCCAGAGATTCAGCTAAGACCGCACCAAGTGAACGCCATCGCCCATATCCTTTACGGCGGCAACACGCTCCTTGCCCATAAAGTAGGGGCGGGCAAGACCTTTGAAATGGTCGCCGCCGCACAGGAAAGCAAACGGCTCGGACTCTGCCAGAAATCCATGTTTGTCGTGCCGAACCACCTTGTCGGTCAGTGGGCGTCGGAGTACCTGCGGCTCTATCCATCTGCCAATATCCTTGTGACGACCAAGCGGGATTTTGAAACGGGAAACCGCAAGAAGTTCTGCGGCAGGATTGCGACGGGAGCGTATGATGCGGTGATTATCGGGCATAGTCAGTTCGAGAGAATCCCCATCAGCGAGGAACGCCAGAGGGAACAGCTCATGCGTCAGCTTGACGACATTGAGCGTGGCATTGACGATGTGCAGGCATCCCACGGGGAGCAGTTCACGGTCAAGCAGCTCATGAAAACAAGGAAAGCTATCAAGGCAAAGCTCGACAAACTCAATGACACCAAGCGGAAAGACAGCGTAATAAATTTTGAAGAACTGGGCATAGACAGGCTCTTTATAGATGAGAGCCATTTTTACAAGAACCTTTACCTTTACACCAAGATGCGGAACGTGGGCGGCATCGCCCAGACCGAAGCCCAGAAAAGCTCCGACCTCTTTATGAAGTGCCGCTATCTGGACGAAATCACAGGCAGCCGTGGCGTGATTTTCGCAACGGGAACGCCTATCTCAAACTCGATGGTCGAGATGTATTCCGTGCAGAGGTACTTGCAATATGACACGCTTGCGAGGAACGGATTGCAGCATTTTGACAGTTGGGCGTCCACGTTTGGCGAAACGGTCACGGCTCTGGAACTTTCCCCAGAGGGGACAAACTACCGAGCCAAGACGAGGTTTGCGAAGTTTTATAACCTGCCAGAGCTGATGCAGATGTTCCGTGAGGTTGCGGACATCCAGACCGCCGATATGCTGAAACTCCCCGTGCCAAAGGTCAATTACCACAATATCAAGACCAAGCCGAGCGAAATCCAGACGGAAATGGTGGCGGGGCTTGCCAAGAGAGCCGAGAAAGTAAGGGCAAGGCTTGTAAAGCCGCAGCAGGATAATATGCTCAAAATCACGAATGACGGGAGGAAACTGGCACTCGACCAGAGGCTGATTGACCCGATGCTGCCAGACGACCCAGAGAGCAAAGTCAACGCCTGCGTGGACAATATTTACCGCATCTGGGAGGAACACGCCGACACCAAAGCGGCACAACTCGTCTTTTGTGATTTATCGACACCTGCCAATAAAAAGATAATAGAAACGCAGGAAGCCAGAGAAAATGTTTATGAAATGATTCCCGACCAGTTTGATAATGTCTATGATGATATGAGGAAGAAACTCATACAGCGTGGCATCCCTGCGGAGCAGGTGCGTTTCATCCACGAAGCGACCACCGATGCACAGAAAAAAGAACTGTTTGCAAAGGTAAGGAGCGGCGAGGTGCGTGTGCTGTTCGGCTCTACCCCGAAGATGGGTGCAGGTACAAACGTGCAGGACAGGCTAATCGCCATCCATAATTTAGATTGCCCGTGGCGACCATCGGACTTGGAACAGCGTCAGGGTAGACTTGAAAGGCAGGGCAATATGTTCCCAGAGGTTGAAGTTTACCGATATGTGACGGAACAGACCTTTGATGCGTACCTCTTTCAGTTGGTGGAGGGAAAGCAGAAATTTATAAGCCAGATAATGACGAGCAAAAGCCCCGTCCGCTCTGCCGAGGACGTGGACGAAGTGGCTCTCTCCTTTGCAGAGGTCAAAATGCTTGCCACAGGCGATGAGCGTTTCAAGGAAAAAATGGATTTGGATATGCAGGTGGCAAAGCTGAAAGTCTTGAAGCAGAGCTATCTTTCCGAGCATTACGACCTTGAGGACAGGATACTGAAGCACTACCCGCAGGAGATTAAAGACTATGAGGAACGCATTACAGCCTATGGGAATGATGCAGAGATTGCCAGTCAGCATAAGCCGCAGGGCGAGGATAAGTTCTGCCCCATGACCTTAAAGGGAGTGACTTATAAGGAAAAAGCGGACGCAGGCGAGATGCTCCTTGCCATCTGCAAGGAAAACCCGTTGTCAAATCCAGTGGAAATTGGCAGCTACCGTGGCTTTCAGATGGAGGTTTATTATGATATTGTCAATGCACACTATTGTCTGAATCTCTGCGGAATGAGAAAATATAAGGTGGATTTAGGAACGGATGCCCTCGGCAATCTGACCAGAATTGAGAATGAGATTGCCAAGCTCCCTGCCCGTCTGGAAGCCGCCAAGACCAGAAAGGAGGAAACCATCGCACAGCTTGAAACCGCAAAAGAGGAAGTAAAGAAACCATTTGCCTTTGAAGATGAGCTGAAAGAAAAGACGGAGCGGCTGAACGCCCTCAATATCGAACTGAATCTGAATGAAAAGGACAATGCTGTTATTGACGATGAGCCAGAGCAGAACGATGAGCCGGCAGAGAAAAAAAGTGAGGACAGGGAGAGGTAAAATATAGTTTGCACATTTGTATTGCTTTATTTTGGGCAGTATAATAAGTGACGGTAAGAAAAAGTCGGAGGTGAGGAAGAATGTCAGATGCGTTCAGATTTGAAACTTTTGTAGACGTTCACAGCAATATTTTTAATGAATACCTTGGCTCTGTTGTAACAAAGCTGTCCAGAGCAAATGAGGAATACCGTGCCATAAGAGCTGAAATTGAGAGCCTTTATGAGAAATATCCGAAAGTCTTAGGTGTGTTTGACACGGAAACATCGGCGGAACTGACGGAGGAAGAATGTGCCGCACTGATTAAAGTGATGGAACTTAGAAACAAACTTACGGATATGGAGATGCAGTCGGTTTACTTCCGTGGCTGTTATGACAGCGTAGGGTATCTGAAAAAAGCAGGGATTTTATAACGGACTGACCGAGAAAAAGGTGGTGTCAGCGTAGTGCTGATGCCGTCTTTTACATAGCCGAGAGGTTTTCACAAAGAAAATCCCTCGGCTTATTTTATTTTCAAGGAGGTGTGTGATTGAATTACCAAGAGAACAGACAGTCCCTTAACCAAAGGCTGACCGACAAGGTACAGCGGGAGCTTTCCTCTTTTCGGGAAGAAATGCAGGCAAAAACGCCGCAGGAAATTTACGGTGCTGCATATCAGATTGCAATAAAAAATGAGATTGCCGAGTGTTTTTCCAGTGTGGATTATTCCACGCAGGCAGCAAAAGCCCTTATGAAATCCCCAAATCTTTTGCAGGACATCTATGAAGAATGGATGGAAAAGGATGTTTCCCATGCGGAGGAATTACGCCAGACTGTCGCTGATGTTAAGGCATATATGGTTAAGACGGAAAAGATTTTGTCTGGGAAAGAGAGGTGATTTTTTCTTGAATGAGAAGTAACAGACCCTATGTGCAGATTGACCCAGACGTGCTTGAGTGGGCAAGGCAGATAGACTTGCTTTCCTATCTTCGAGCCTACGAGCCAAGCAACCTTGTCAAGGTCAAAGGCACAACGAACGTGTACTGTACCGCCGAGCATGACAGCCTAAAGATTTCCAACGGCAAATGGTACTGGTGGTCGAGGGGCTTCGGCGGCTATTCAGCCCTTGATTATCTGATGAAAGTTAAGGAATACGGCTTTGTGGAAGCCGTGGAAATCCTCACAGGGCAGACGATGGCGGACTGGAAACCGCCGCCCCCTGCTATGAAAAAAGACGAGCCAAAGGTGCTGCTCCTGCCGCCAAAGAACAAAAATTGCGACAGGGTTACCGAGTATCTTTTCGGGCGTGGCATTGATTATCAGCTTATCCAAGAGTGCATCGCCGATGGGATTATTTTCGAGAGTGCCGATTACCACAACGCTGTTTTTATCGGAAAAGATGAAAGCGGAACGCCAAAATACGCCGCCTGCCGTGGCACAATCAGCAGTTTCAAGCGTGACGCATCGGGCAGCGATAAACGGTATTCGTTTCGGATTCTGGCGAGAAGTCCATGTGCTTCGGTGCATTTATTTGAAGCCGCCATTGACTTACTCTCCTATGCCACCTATTTAAAGTGTGAGGGCAGGGATTACAAAGCGGAAAACCTGCTCTCCCTGTCGGGCGTGTATCAGCCAAAGAAAGAGATAAAAGACAGCAAAATCCCCGTTGCCCTCACGACTTTTTTGAAAGCAAACCCACAAATCAATACCATCTATCTGCATCTGGATAAGGATAAAGCAGGTCGGTTATGTACCGCCGCCTTAAAAGAATTGTTGCAGAAAGACTACCGAATCGTTGATGAACCGCCGCCAGTCGGCAAGGACTTCAACGATTTTTTAATGTCCTATCTGGGGATTGCAAGGCAGAAACAGAGCCGTGAAAGGGGGGATGCCCGTTGATTTTCTGATATGATTTTTTCTAAAAACAGCCAGACAGTGAAGAAAAACTGAAAAAGAAAGAGAGGAAATTGCCATTGAAACAGTATGAAGTAACGCTCACAGGTCACTTTGAAAAGACCGTTTCCATCTATGCAGACAGCCCCGAACAGGCAGCGGAAAAGTTAAAGATTATCCTGTTTGATACCGACCTTGTTAGGTTTTCCGATGGGGATTTTGTCTGCGGAGAAGCGGATATTAAGGATGAAAATGAGGACGGATGTGAAGAAATGGAGAGCGAGGGCGGTGGCTTTGAGAATGAGGATTGTTCCGACTGTCCGTACTTCTGCCCCGTGTGCGGAGAATGTATGTATGAGGGCGAAGATTAAAGACACGTCTTACCAAGCACTGAATTTGGTTATCCATCTGCCGATGGAAACAAAATTCGCTTGTTAGGGGACGCCCCTAATACCCCGTGGAAAAGACCGCCGCCAGAGGACGGCAGGCAGAAAGAAAGGAGTTTTTTAAGGATGAGTGATTTTATATATTTTATCCTCGGCACAACGCTCGGCGGGATGTTCGGCGTAGCGGCTATGTGTGTGTTGCAGATTCACAGGCTGACCGAGGGAAAGGGGGATGCAGATGCGGAAACGAAACGTGCAGATACTGTTCCGACTGACCGAGGAAGAAGCTGAATACCTCTGTTCCCTTGCGGAGAGGTCAGGGCATTCCAGACAAGCCCTGCTCCAGTCGATGGTCATGGGCTACCGCTTATGCGAGAAACCAGACCCAGAGTTTTATAAAATCATGCGGGAGCTGTCGGCAATCGGCAACCGCATCAACCAGCTTGCGGCAAAGGCGAACGCCTTAAACTTTGTGGACACGCCGATGCTCTATGACGAAGCGAAGCGGTGGCGGGACTTCCGTCTGGATGTGAGCAGGAGCTACCTTGTTCCGAGGAAAAAGTCTGGCTGATGGCGGTCTGCGAAATCTGGGACGTAAAGGGCAGGCTCGACCACCCCATCGACTATGCCGAGAATCCAGAAAAGACTGCCAACCCAAAATACACGGATGCGGACTTGCAGGCGATGGTCGATGTGATGAAGTATGCCACCAACGGCGACAAGACCGAGCAGCAGTTTTTTGTCACGGGCGTAAACTGCGACCCGTCTACGGCAAGGGACGAGATGATGATAGCCAAAGCACAATGGAACGACCAGAGCGAAATAGTCTGCTACCACGGCTTCCAGAGCTTTAAGGCGGGCGAGGTCACGCCAGAGCAGGCACATGAGGTAGGCGTAAAGCTGGCGGAGAAGATGTGGGGCGGCAGATTCCAAGTAATTGTGGCGACACATCTGAATACGGAGTGCCTGCATAACCACTTTGTCGTCAATTCCATTTCTTATATTGACGGCAAGCATTATCACGACAATAAGAAAAACCTGCGTTTGCTCCGTAAGCGTTCAGATGAATTGTGCCGTGAGTATTCCTTGTCGGTCATCGAACACCCAAGCGGCAGGAAGAAACCTTATGCTTTATACCAAGCTGAGAAGAATGGTCTGCCCACAAGGGATACCGTGGCACGGCAGGCGGTGGACGAAGCCATCAGCAAATCGTTCACGCTGAAAGATTTTGACCGCCAGTTGTCGGAAATGGGATACCGCATCAATTTTGACCCCAACCGCAAATACTGGACGATTATCGGGAAAGGGTGGCAAAGACCGAAGCGGCTCTATAAGCTCGGCGAGGATTACACCAACGAGAGGATAACGGAACGCATACGGGAAAATTCCTATGCAGTCAAATTCCAGAGCTTTTCCAAAGAGCAGCCGCAGGTCAGAGTGTACCGTGTCCGTGGCTCTCTGAAAGACGCAAAGAAAATCGGCGGCTTGCGTGGGCTGTATCTCCATTACTGTTACAGGCTCGGCATTTTGCCAAAGAAGAAACAACAGAACTATGCAAGGCTTCACTATCTTCTGAAAGACGACTTGATGAAGATGGACGCTATCACAGACGAAACAAGGCTGCTCTGCCGCAACCATATCGACACGGCGGAGCAGCTTTTGTCCTATAAAGGCTCTCTGGAATCCGAGATGCAGGAGCTGACCGAGCAGCGTAAGGGGCTTTACTCCCAATCCCGAAAATCAGTCGGGGAAGAAAAAGAAGCGGTCAAGGCTCGGCTGTCGGAAATCACGGAGCGGATGAAAATAATCCGAAAGGAGGTCAGATTGTGCGATGGTGTCTTTGCCCGAAGCGACACCATCAAGGAGAAGTTACAGACCATACGGGCAGATGAAAAAGAACAGCAAAGAAAGGAGCTGATGAAGCATGAACACAGGCGGCGAAGCGGCAGAGCAAATCGTGAGGATGAGCTTGGAGGGATTTGAGGTCGCAGCCAAAATCACGGGAGCAGGTGCGAAGAATATTGCCATCCTTTTATATTCCATCTTAAAGGAAGAACAGAAAACCAAAGGAAAGGCAAGGCTCACAAATATGCTCCGCTCTGGAAAGGAGCTGAAAGTCTTTACCGTAAAAAGCGGCGACTTGAAGAAGTTCACGCAGGAAGCAAAGAAATACGGCGTACTCTATTGCGTCTTGGCGGACAGGGGGAACAAAGACCCCAATGCGGAGGTGGATGTGATAGCCCGTGCGGAGGACGCATCGAAAATCAGCCGCATCGTGGAGCGTTTCAACCTTGCGTCGGTGGATGCCGCTTCTATCGTGACCGAAGCGGAGAAATCGAAAGGAGCAAAGGGCAAGCTGAAAGATGCCAAGACCGCAGGAGAAAAGGACGCAGGGGCAAAGGACGGTCAGCCAGAGCCAGACATCGGCGTGGAGGAAAAAGCGGAGAAAGACAGGCTCATGGACGCTTTGATGGGCAAGCCAGTAAAGAAAGAAGAAAATGCCCCAAACCCCTCATTGGCAAAGACAGAAAAATCCCCTCTGTCCGAGCCTACCTTAAAGCAGCAAAGGAAGTCCGCAGAGGGGGCTACTATGACTAAGGCGGAAAAGCCGTCAGTCAGGGAAGAGCTGCGGAAGATAAAAGAGGGAAGAAAGGAACAGGAAGCGGACGTTTCCCCTGCAAAAGAGAAATCTTCCGACAGGGCGAAGAAGCCGCCCGCAGGAAAGACGGAGCATAAGCAGCCCCAGAAGCGGAAACGCAGACCAAAATCGAAAGGAGAAAGATAACCTATGAGTATCTATGATGTATTCAGCGGCGGCAGCAGAGCCTTTAATAAAGAGGAGTGGGCTGCCCAAAAGCAGGAGCAGCGGAAAGAAGCCTATGAGCTGATTGACAATACCTGCTCTGAAATGATGGAAAACGGCGACAGCTTCCGTCAGTACCTTGACGTGCAGGGGCATTTTGACCGTTACTCCGTCAACAATGCAATTCTGGTATCGGCACAGATGCCCGAAGCGACGCAGTTAAAAGATTATGGCAGTTGGAAACAGAGCCGTGTCTATGTGGATAAGGACGCACAGAAAGTGACTATCCTTGAGCCAGGGAAAGAGTACCAGCGTGACGACGGCTCAAAGGCGGTCGGCTACAATGCGAAAGTGGTATACGACGTTTCCCAGACTTCGGCAAAGGACAGGCAGCAGCCGCAGGAGCAGAAAAACATGCGTGAGCTTGTGTCGGCGATGATTGACGCAAGCCCCGTTTCCTTTGTGCCAGTCGATGACCTTGAGCTGCCTGCGTTCTATGACAGCTCACAGCAGACCATCTTCATCAAGACGGGGCTTTCCGAGGAACAGCTTTTTGTCAGCATGGCAAAGGAAGTGTCGGCGGCGGTCTTTGACTGTAAGCATAAGGAAAGCCGTGATGATTCCGATTTCAAATCATTCTGCGTTGCCTATATGGTAAGCTCCCGTTACGGCGTGGACACGAAAGGTTTTAACTTTGACAAACTCCCAAAAGAATTTGAGGGCATGGAAACGCAGGCGTTCAAGGGGGAGCTTGGCTCGATGCGTGACGTCCTCGGAGAAATCCAGTCGGATATGTATAAGAGCCTTGAGAAGAACAAGCCGCCCAAATCCAAAGAGCAGGAACGCTAATCGGAGGTGCAGCCTATGAAAGAAGAACGATACCATCTGGCATTGGATAAATATGATAAAAACATCGTCCTCAATGCCCTCAATACCCTGCGGACACAGCAGATACAGGAGGAACGCCCCACCGAGCCTGTTGACGAGCTGATAAGCAGGGTGGCATACGCCCCGACCAAGAAAGTAAAGGTCGCCCCGTGCAGGTGCCATGAAGAACGGTGATGATTACAAGGCGGGCTTAATCCTCTCTTTATGCGGCATTATCCCTGTCGTGTGGCTTGCCCTGCTGACAGCACCCTATGTCAGCGGCGGCATCGTGGAGATAATCGGCAATTTATCCGTGGCAATCGAGAATCCGTTTTCCATAACGGTATGCGGGGACAGCATAAGGACTGTCCTTATTTTTCTGCTTGCCTACGGCATGGGAATCGGTGTCTATTTTTCCACACGCAGGAACTATCGCAAAGGGGAGGAACACGGCTCTGCAAAATGGGGCAACGCAGGCACTCTCAATAAAAAGTACCGAGATAAGGACGCATCGGAAAACAAGCTGCTGACCCAGAGCGTCCGCATCGGGCTTGACGGGAAGAAGCACAGGAGGAATCTGAATATTCTTGTGGTGGGCGGCTCTGGTGCGGGAAAGACAAGGTTTTTTTGCAAACCGAACGTCATGCAGTGCAACACTTCAATGGTAATCTTAGACCCGAAAGGCGAGATTGTCCGTGACACAGGAGGGTTATTAGAGAAGAAAGGCTATGAGGTGCGGGTGCTTGATTTAATCAATATGCACAAGAGCCATTGCTACAATCCGTTTGTATATTTAAGAAATGATAACGATGTGCAGCGGCTTGTGACGAATCTCTTTAAGGCGACCACGCCGAAAGGAAGCCAGTCGCAAGACCCGTTCTGGGACACGGCGGCGAGTATGCTGCTTTTATCCCTCGTGTTCTATCTGAAGTATGAAGCCCCGCCAGAGGAACAGAATTTCCCGATGGTGATGGAGCTTTTGAGGGCAGGCGAGGTAAGGGAGGACGACGACAGCTATGTAAGCCCGCTTGACGAACTGTTTGACCGTTTGGAGATGGTAGACCCAGAGCATATCGCATTAAAGTATTACAGAGATTACCATTCTGGTTCGGCAAAGACACTAAAGAGCATCCAGATAACCCTTGCCGCAAGGCTTGAGAAGTTCAATCTGGAAAGCCTTGCATCTTTGACCGCCACGGACGAGCTTGATTTGCCGTCTTTAGGCGAGAAGAAAGTCGCATTGTTCGCTCTGATACCAGACAACGACACCAGTTTTAATTTTCTGGTAAGCATTCTTTATACGCAGCTATTCCAACAATTATTTTATCTTGCCGACCATAAGTACGGCGGGAGTCTGCCCGTCCATTGCCAGTTTATTATGGACGAATTTGCGAACGTCAGTTTGCCAGATGACTTTGACAAGATACTGTCAGTTATGAGGTCAAGGGGCGTGTCCGTTTCGATTATCCTGCAAAATCTGGCACAGCTCAAAGCCCTGTTTGAGAAACAGTGGGAAAGCATCGTCGGAAACGCTGATGAGTTCCTCTACCTGGGCGGAAACGAGCAGAGTACCCATAAGTTTGTGTCGGAGCTTTTAGGCAAATCCACGATAGACACGAACACCTACGGGAAAAGCTCTGGACGGAGCGGCAACTATTCCACAAACTACCAGATTTCGGGGCGTGAGCTTTTAACCCCAGACGAAGTGCGTATGCTTGACAACCGCTACGCACTTCTTTTTGTGCGAGGGGAACGCCCCGTCATGGATTTAAAGTATGACATTTTAAAACACCCGAATGTGAAACTGACTGCTGACGGAGGGAAGCCGCCGTATATCCACGGCGAGCCGACACAGGCAGTCGCAACCCTTGTGTTTGACGGTGATATTCCTATGAACGCCGTGAGCGTGAAAGCGGTCAGCACATCCTATGAGCTTCTGTCCGATGAGGACTTGGAAGAAATATTCAATTTATAAGGAGGATTTACCCTATGAAACTTTTTAATGATTATGCTCGGCTTCGGCATCGTGCAGGTGGGCTTGTCGCTGAAGTCACACGACCCGTCCCAGAGGGCGAACGGTTTTCTGACCCTTGCAGGCGGCGTTGTGATTACCTTTGCAAAAGAGATTTTGACACTTATCACAGGCTAATGCAAAGAAAACTAAGATAGCAGACTGATATAAGACAGGGACAACGGGGCAGATCCGCTTTGCGGAACTTGCCCCGCTGTCCGATTTTAAGAACGGAGGTGGTCGAATGTCAGATAACTGGGTAGTCCAGAACTTGGAGAACGCCCTTAACACTTGGAATGAGAAGTTAGCCGAGATATGGCAGCTCATTACCCAGTCCCCAGAGAATTTCAAAGGCGGTGCGATATGGAAAGTCATTGTTGACATCCACGGTGCATTGCAGGCGATAGGGCTTGCCCTGCTCGTGCTGTTCTTTGTCGTGGGCGTGATGCGTACCTGCGGCGACTTCGCACAGGTCAAGAAGCCCGAACACGCATTGAAGCTTTTTATCCGCTTCGCACTTGCCAAAGGTGCGGTGACTTACGGCTTGGAGCTGATGATGGCTCTGTTCCAGATAGTGCAGGGCGTGATTTCCACGATTATGAAAGCCGCAGGCTTCGGTACGGCTCAAAAGACGGTACTCCCACAGGAGATTGTGACGGCGGTTGAGGACTGCGGCTTTTTCGAGAGCATCCCCCTATGGGCGGTTACGCTTATCGGCGGGCTGTTCATCACGGTATTGTCGTTCATTATGATAATGTCGGTGTACGGCAGGTTTTTCAAGCTGTACCTTTATACCGCAATCGCTCCCGTGCCATTATCTTCATTTGCAGGAGAGCCGAGCCAGAATGTGGGCAGGAGCTTTATCAAGAGTTATTGTGCCGTGTGCCTTGAGGGGGCAATCATCGTGCTTGCCTGCATCATCTTTTCGGTGTTTGCGGCTTCCCCGCCCGTCGTCAACCCCGATGCGGCTGCGGTCACAATGGTATGGGGCTATATCGGGGAACTGGTATTCAATATGCTCGTCCTTGTCGGTGCGGTCAAGATGGCAGACCGTGTGGTAAGGGAAATGATGGGCTTGTAAGGGAGGAAACAGATGAAACGTGTTTATATTTTTAAGGACGGGGTACAGCAGGCAAGCACAGCCACAAGGGAAAGTGCGGTTGACCTTATCCGCCAGTACCAGAAACAGGAAACACACCCGATGCTTCGGGCGGAGTTCAGCATCATTGTGGGAGAGGAAGAATTTATCCCCTATCCGTCACAGAAGAAGCCGCCAAAGAGAAAATCGGAAATGGAGCGATAGGAGGTGCAGCTTTGTACGATTTTGAAACGGAATACCGCAGGATATTTGAAACGCCGCTTGAGGAAATCAAAGAGGATATATTTTTTCGGGCGGATAATTTTGAAAATGAAAAGTGGTACGGGGACTTGCAGATGTATCTGGCAATCGGCGTCTGCAAGCCAGAGAAAGATTGCGTGCCAGATTTGCAGAAAGCCTTGAAAGTCTTAGGCTGTCCTACCCAAACAAGGGAAATTGACGGGGATTTGTTTTTAGTCCCCCAGAGGGAAAGGCAGACTTCGCCCCGCCATAAACAGGAAATGGAACGATAGGAGGTGTGAATGATTGGAAGTAAAGATAAATAAGGAAATCCGCAATTATACGGAGAGTATGTTTTTTGGGCTGTCGATGCGGCAGTTCCTTTTTTCTGTCCTTGCCTGCGGCGTGGCGGTGGGCTTGTTTTTCCTGCTCCGTGGGAGGTTCGGGACGGAAACCGTGAGCTGGATGTGCGTTCTTGGTGCTTCGCCCTTTGCGGTGATGGGGTTTGTAAGGTACAACGGCATGACCGCAGAGCAGTTCGTGTGGGCATGGATAAAATCGGAGTTCATCATGCCGAAGAAGCTCCTGTTTGTGCCAGAGAATTTATATTACGAAGCAATGAAGAACGCCATTGAAGCCCATGAAAAGGGAACGCCCGCCGTGCAGAAAAAGCGGAAGAAACGAAAACGCAGGGCAAAAGGACGTAAGGAAGCAAGGAAACGGAGAAAGCAGGCGGAAAAGGCAAAAAAGAAGAATGAGAAAGCAAGAAAGCGTAAGGAGGCAAACTATGATTAAGACGCTCAGGAATCTGTTTAAGCAGGATAAGGAGAAATTTGCCGTGCCGAAATCGGTGCAGGCGGTCATCCCGTTAAAGACCATGTGGGAGGACGGCATTTTCCTCGTAGGCAGGAACAAATACGCCAAAACCTTTAAATTTGAGGACATCAATTATGCCGTGGCGAGCCGTGAGGACAAGGAAGCGATGTTCCTCGAATACTCGGAGCTTTTAAATGCCCTCGACAGTGGGGCGACCACGAAAATCACCATCAACAACCGCAGGCTCAACAAGGCGGATTTTGAGCAGACCATCCTTATCCCGATGGCGGCAAAGGACGGCAAAGCCGCCGATGACGGCTTAGATAAATACCGTAAAGAGTATAACAAGATGCTTCTGGATAAGGCGACGGGGGCGAACTCCATCGTGCAGGATAAGTATGTGACTATCTCCGTATGCAAGAAGAACATTGAGGAAGCGAGGAACTATTTTGCCCGTGTGGGTGCTGACCTTATCGGGCATTTTAACCGTTTAGGCTCAAAGTGTACGGAACTGGATGCGAATGACAAGCTGCGTATCTTCCATGATTTCTACCGCACAGGTGAGGAAACGGCGTTTTCCTTTGACATGGCACAGACCATGCGGAAAGGTCACGACTTCAAGGACTATATCTGCCCCGACTCCTTTGAGTTTGAGAAAGATTATTTCCGCATCGGCAACCGCTACGGTCGTGTGATTTTCCTTAGAGAGTATGCCGCCTATATCAAGGACAGCATGGTGGCGGAGCTTTGCGAATTAAACCGTAACATGATGCTCTCTGTTGATGTTGTCCCTGTTCCCACGGATGAAGCCGTGCGTGAGGTGGAAAACCGCCTGCTTGGGGTAGAAACGAATATCACGAACTGGCAGAGGAAACAGAACCAGAATAATAACTTTTCCGCTGTTATCCCCTATGACTTGGAGCAGCAGAGAAAGGAAAGCAAGGAGTTCCTCGATGATTTGACGACCCGTGACCAGAGGATGATGTTTGCCGTGCTTACGATGGTGCATACTGCTGATACCAAAGAGCAGCTTGACAATGACACGGAAGCTCTCTTAACTACTGCAAGAAAGCATCTCTGCCAGTTTGCCGTACTGAAGTATCAGCAGATGGACGGTCTGAATACCGCCCTGCCATTCGGCGTGAGGAAGATTGATGCGTTAAGGACATTGACGACAGAGAGCCTTGCGGTGTTTATCCCGTTCCGTGTGCAGGAAATTTATCACAAGGACGGTGTGTATTACGGTCAGAATGTTATCAGCAAAAATATGATAATTGCCAACCGTCGCCATCTGCTAAATGGAAATTCCTTTATCCTCGGCGTGTCTGGTGCAGGAAAATCCTTTACGGCGAAAGAAGAAATGACGAACATTATTCTGACCGACCCTAACGCAGATGTAATTGTTATAGACCCAGAGCGAGAGTATTCCCCACTTGTGAAAGCGATGCAGGGCGAGGTCATCCACATTTCTGCTACAAGCGAAAACCACATTAACGCTATGGACATGAACTCTGATTACGGCGACGGTGCAAATCCTGTCATCTTGAAATCAGAGTTTATTTTATCCCTCTGCGAGCAGCTTATTGGCGGTGCAAGCCTTGGGGCAAAGCAGAAGTCTATCATTGACCGCTGTACGGCAAGCGTATACCGCTATTATCAGCAGGGGAACTATATGGGGACGCCGCCGACCTTGCAGGACTTCCGTGAGGAACTGTTAAAGCAGAATGAGCCAGAAGCACAGGAAATCGCACTTGCGATTGAGCTTTTCACGGACGGCTCTCTCAATACCTTTGCCAAGCATACCAACGTAGATACCCACAGCCGCCTTATCTGCTATGACATTTTGGATTTAGGCAAGCAGTTACAGCCTATTGGTATGCTCGTTGTCCTCGACAGCATCTTGAACCGCATCACGATGAACAGGGCGAAAGGCAGAAATACGTTTATTTTCATTGATGAAATCTATCTGCTGTTTCAGCATGAGTATTCTGCAAACTTCCTCTTTACCCTCTGGAAACGTGTGCGTAAGTACGGAGCGTACTGTACTGGAATCACGCAGAATGTGGACGACCTGTTACAGAGCCATACTGCGAGGACGATGCTTGCCAACAGCGAGTTTATCATTATGTTAAACCAAGCATCCACAGACCGTATCGAGCTTGCGAAGCTCCTTAACATTTCCGATTTGCAGATGAGCTATATTACGAATGTCGGTGCAGGGCAGGGGCTTTTGAAAGTGGGCAGCTCCCTTGTGCCGTTCGTCAATAAGTTCCCACGGAATACGGAGCTTTACAAGCTGATGACGACCAAGTTCGGGGAAGTTTAGGAAAGGGGGAGTTTTTATGTCAGAGATAAGGTTTCGCAATGCAGCTCACCGTGATTTTTTTCTGGAAAATATGATGAAATGTAAAGTCAACGACTGTTACCACAGGGCATTTTTCTATGTGATGGGGATTGCGGAGGAAACAAGAAAAAATATCAATTCCATGTTCAACTTCAAGACGGACTGCATTGAGCCAGAGGGGATGCACGCAGGATGGCAGACAAGCGGCACGGTCAAGGTCTGCAACCTTGCCTTTAACCTCTGGAACGGCTACGCAGAGGAGGGGCGTGAGAAATATTTCACGCCAGAGGAACTGTTCTGCTGCGAGTTTGCCCCGTATTTCATGGAGGGCATCAAAGTAAGGTATCCCGAATATTGCAGGGATTTACCCGCCCCTAAAAAGCAGACGGAGCATACACGGTAAAAATAAAGTAAAAGAAATGCCCTGCGGGTATCCCTCTATGCCCAGAAAGCAGGGCGAAATTAAGGAAAGGAAAAGCCTATGAATGTAAAGAACTATAAAACTGTCATCTGCACCGCCGCCGCTGTTGCTTTTTTGGGAGCGGCGTTTTTTTGTGGCTTCAAGATTTACAGCCATTATCAACAGATAGACGAGCAGACCGAAGCTTTTGCGGAGATTGCAGAGGTCGTGGAGAACGTCGAGCCAGAGGAAGAACCGCCCAGAGATAAAGATATACCTGTCAGCGAGGGCGAGGATATTCTTGCGAAATACAAGGAGCTGTATTTGCAGAATGAGGATATGGTTGGTTGGATTGCCATTGACGGCACAAGCATCAATTACCCTGTCATGCAGAGCAGGAACAGTCCGAATTTCTATCTGAAGCACAGCTTTGAAAAGGAATACAGCGATTTAGGAGTGCCTTATATCCAAGAGGATTGCGACCTTGCAACAAGTGACAATCTGATTATTTACGGACACCATATCAAAGGCGGCAGGATGTTCGGGGCATTGGAAGATTACAAATCCAAGAGCTTTTATGAGAAGCATAAGACTATCCAGTTTGACACCCTCACGGAACAGGGCAAGTATGAAATCATTGCCGTATTTAAGACCGTGGCGTACAGCTCACAGGGCTACCGTTATTATGATTTTGTCGATGCGGAAAATGAAAAAGAGTTTGATGCTTATGTCGGGAAGTGTAAAGAGCTTGCCTTATATAATACGGGCGTGACCGCTGAATATGGAGATAAGCTTATTACGCTTTCCACCTGCGAATACTCCGCCCAAAACGGCAGGCTCGTAGTCGTGGCAAAAAAGGTAAACTGACATGACCGCAAATCCTCTGGGAAAGGAGGTCGGTGTTTATGGCTGATATAAAGACCAGAGATGCGGTCAAAGGTACGATAAAGACCCTTGATAAAGCTGCCATTGCAGGGGAACGCATGAAGTCCGCCTATGCCAAGACAAAGGATAAGGCAGAGCAGGGATATTATGCAGAGGAAAATTCCCCTACGGAATATGCTTCTGATAAGGTTTCCCGTGCTTCAGGGCGTATTAAGGATGAGGGCATCCACCAATTCAATAAACAGGGGCAAAGGAGCGTTACGACCACAAAAGAAAATATCGGCAGGGCAAAAGATAAAATCGCCGAATTTAAGACCAAACGTGCGGTGAAAGCTGCCGAGCAGAAAAAAGCACAGGCTGTTGCAGAACAGAACGGCTCGCTGATCCGAAACGGGGCAGCGAGCCGTTCGCCTGTCTCCGATGTTCCCAAGCAGGGAGAAATGCCCCAGACCCAGACAGGGGCAAGCCAGTTGATAAAGACAAGACAGCAGGGGAAAAAGACTATCAAGACCACAGCCAGAAATGCGGAGAGAACCGTCAAGACCACAGCAAAAGGGACGGTCAAGGCGACGGAAAAAGGCGTAAAAACCGCAAAGGCGACATCAAAGACGACGATTAAGACCACGGAGCAGACCGCAAAGGCGGCACAGAAAACGGCAAAAGCATCTGCCAAAGCCGCCCAGAAAACAGCACAGACCGCAAAAGCCACGGCAAAGGCGACAGCCGAAGCAACAAAAGCGACGGTCAGAGCCACCATTGCTGCGGTTAAGGCAATCATAGCAGGGACGAAAGCCCTTATTTCTGCGATAATCGCAGGCGGCTGGGTTGCCGTATTGATAATCCTTATCGTTGTCCTGCTTGGGTGTGCCGTTTCCCTGTTTGGCGGCGGCAGCGACAGCACTTCCTATACCCCTGTCAGTGCGGAAGTGGAAGCCTATACGCCGCTGATACAGAAATATGCAAAGCAGTACGGAATCCCCGAATATGTGGAGCTTATCAAGGCGGTAATGATGCAGGAATCTGGGGGAAAGGGCAGCGACCCGATGCAGGCGGCGGAGGGTAGCTTCAACAAGAAATACCCCCATGAGCCGAACGGCATCAAAGACCCCGAATATTCCATCGAGTGCGGCGTGCAGGAATTAAAAGCCGCCCTCACATCAGCCGAGGTGGAAAGCCCGATTGACATGGAGCGTATCAAGCTCGCCTTGCAGGGCTATAACTTCGGCAACGGCTATATCTCATGGGCAAAGACCAACTACGGCGGCTATTCCTATGCAAATGCGGTGGAATTTTCTGCTATGCAGGCACAACGATTAGGTTGGGAAAAATACGGCGACACGCAGTACCCCGCCCATGTGTTACGCTATTACCCATACGGACGGGCATTTACAAGCGGCGGCAATCAAGCCATTGTGGAGGTTGCCTTAACGCAGCTCGGCAATGAGGGCGGACAGCCTTATTGGAGCTGGTACGGCTTTGACGGGCGTGTGGAATGGTGTGCCTGTTTTGTTTCGTGGTGCAGTGAACAGTGCGGCTATCTGGAAAGCGGCATTATCCCGAAATTTTCCCTCTGCTCGGACGGTGTAAACTGGTTCAAAGGCAGGGGGCAATGGCAGGACAAAAACTATGAGCCGCAGGCAGGCGACCTTATCTTTTTTGATTGGGGAAATGACGGCTCAATCGACCATGTGGGAATCGTGGAGAAATGCGAGAATGGCACGGTCTACACCGTGGAGGGCAATTCTGGGGATGCCTGCAAACAGCAGAGCTATCCAGTCGGGAGCAGTTCAATTTACGGTTACGGTTTACCTGCTTATTAGGAAAAAGGCAAAAGAATACCAGAGGTTTATTTCTCTGGTTATTTTGCCTTACATAAAAAATTAAAAAACATATTGACAAATATCTATGTAATGAATATAATAACATATAGACATTCATCTATTGGAGGTGATAAAGTGAATACAGATGAAAAAAGAATAGCTTTAATATTCAAAGCATTTTGTGATGAAAACCGTGTCCGTATTATTAAACTTTTGCGTTCTGGTGAGAAATGTGCCTGTAAAATTCTTGAGGAAATTCACGTTACGCAGCCCACTTTGTCACATCATATGAAAATATTGTGTGATTCTGGTATTGTTATTGGAAGAAAAGAGGGTAAATGGATGTATTACTCCATTTCATCAGAGGGAACAGAATATGCGATAAACTGTCTGCAAGAGATGACAAAGGTAAATTCTGCTACGGAAAATAAGTCGTGTTGTGATAAGTAAAAAATTGCTTTTCCACACGGCTTACAAAAAGGACAACATATCGACATATTTCAATATAACTATCTAAGAAAGGAAGTTTTAATTATGGGAACAATAAGAACAATATGGGATTTTTTTCAGAATGAAGTTCTTGGTATGGGATGGTTAAGCCGACTAATTAGTAACCTGCTTAACGCCTGCGGTTTAGATACATCTGGAAAAATCGGAGGAAGTATTCAGTTTTTTCTTTATGATGTAATAAAAATTATGGTGCTACTCGGTGTTTTAATTTTGCTTATTTCATATATACAGAGCTATTTTCCGCCAGAGCGAAGCAAAAAGATTTTAGGACGTTTTCATGGAATCGGAGCAAATATAATTGCAGCTTTACTCGGTACAGTGACACCTTTTTGCTCCTGTTCTTCAATACCACTATTTATTGGTTTTACAAGTGCAGGCTTACCGCTTGGCGTAACATTTTCATTTCTTATTTCATCACCAATGGTTGACCTCGGCTCACTGGTATTACTTATGAGTATTTTTGGTTGGAAAGTTGCAATTATTTATGTAGTGCTTGGATTGGTTATTGCAGTTGCGGGCGGTACAATTATTGAAAAATTACACCTTGAAAATCAAGTTGAAGATTATATTAGGAACGGTCATGCCCTTGATGTGGCACAGGAGGAATTACATTTTAAAGAACGTATGAAGTTTGCTTGGGAACAGGTTTTGGAAACTGCAAAAAAGGTATTCCCTTATGTTCTTATTGGTGTTGGCATTGGTGCTTTTATTCATAATTGGATACCAGAAGATTTTATTGTAAAGGTTCTTGGTGATAATAATCCGTTTGGTGTGGTTATTGCTACTATTGCAGGTGTTCCAATGTATGCAGATATTTTCGGTACAATTCCGATTGCCGAAGCACTACTCGGTAAAGGGGCATTGCTTGGTGTTGTATTAGCGTTTATGATGGGTGTCACAACATTATCATTACCGTCAATGATTATGCTCCGCAAAGCAGTTAAGCCAAAATTACTTGGTGTTTTTATTGCTATTTGTAGCATTGGTATTATCGTTGTAGGTTATTTCTTTAATGCAATACAATACTTAATTATTTAGGGAGATGGGTTGATGGTTAAGAATAAGCCTTTGATAGTAAAAATACTTGTTTCCACTTTAATTGTTGCAATTATCGTTGGGATATTCTTTATAAAAAATACGCAGAACTCTCCATCTGTAATTGATAGTGATAACCAAACAGATAAGACTTTTTCACTAAAGATTACATCTGTTGATTTGGAGGAAATTAAGCAGTATGGTGTCCCTACGGTCATTGATTTTGGTTCTGATTCATGTATTCCATGCAAACAAATGGCTCCTGTCCTTAAAACACTTAATAATGAATGGCAGGGTAAAGCGGCAGTACAATTTATGGATGTATGGGAATATACAGAGGGAGTAGATAAATTCCCTATACAAGTGATACCAACACAAGTTTTCTTTAATGCTGATGGTACACCCTTTGTTCCAAGCGACATCCTTGCTTCAAAAGTGCAGTTTGATATGTATTCAGACAAAGCAAGCAATGAACATATTTTTACTGTTCATCAAGGAGGAATCACAGAAGAAGAAATGCGACAAATTTTTGCAGAGATGGGAGTTGAGTAGATATGATTGACAGTTTGCTTTCTCAGATTGCGGAAATGATTAGAAACAACGTGTGGCTTGCCCCTGTTCTTACTTTGCTTGCTGGTATATTGACTTCTGTAACACCCTGTTCATTGTCGAATGTACCGCTTATAATTGGTTATGTTGGCGGTGTCGGTGAAAAAAATACAAAAAGAGCGTTTATATATTCTGCCATATTTTCACTTGGAACAGCGGTTACTTTTGTTCTGTTAGGAATAATAGCAACATCGGCGGGTAGATTAATGGGAACATCATCTTCTATCTGGTATTTGTTACTTGGCGTTTTGATGGTGCTTATGGCTCTACAAATATGGGAAATATTTAATTTTATCCCATCAATAAATTTATTATCAAAGAATAAAAAGAGAGGATTTATAGGGGCATTTCTGGCGGGTATTCTTGGAGGTATATTTTCATCCCCATGCTCAACTCCTGTACTTATTGCTATGTTGGCTATTGTGGCAGGGGAGGGAAATCTTGTATGGGGTATCATACTGATGTTACTTTATTCCATTGGACATAGTACACTTGTCATGGTAGCAGGAACATCGGTAGGTTTTATTCAAAAAATCAACAGTAGTGATAATTATAAAAAGACGGCGACTATTTTGAAAATTGTAATAGGGGCTGTAATTCTACTGATTGGTTTATATATGTTTTGGCTTGCATTTTAACAAAAATATCATTTATGGAGGTAAACATTATGGCATTATTTAACTTAGGAAAGAACAAAGAGGAGGAAAACAAAAAGCCAGTTTGTGCTTGCAACGGTGGATGCTCAACGAGCGAAAGTGATAAAATCGAAAATGATTGCTGCAATGCAGCAAAAGATGGTATCTGTTGCATTAAGGTACTTGGTTCTGGATGTAAAAGCTGCCATGCTTTACTGGAAAGCACTAAAGAAGCAGTAAAAGCAATGGGATTATCCGTAGAAGTAGAATATGTGACCGATATGCAAAAAATTATGGAATACGGTGTAATGAGTATGCCCGCCCTTGTAGTAAATGAAAAGGTTGTTTCTATGGGAAAGGTTTTGAAAAGCGGAGATGTGGAAAAGTTATTGCACAAATTAGGCTTTTAAAGGAGATATTTTATGAGTAAGGAAAAAGGTAATATCAGTGCTTTTCAAAAGTATTTAACAGTATGGGTAATTCTCTGCATGGTAATTGGGGTATTGATTGGCAAGTATTTGCCAATCATCCCTAATTTCCTTAACCGATTTGAATATGCTAAAGTGTCAATTCCAATGGCATTATTGATTTGGCTGATGATTTATCCCATGATGATGAAAGTGGATTTTCAAAGTATAAAAGATGTTGGTAAAAATCCGAAGGGATTATTTGTTACTTGGGCAACAAATTGGCTTATTAAGCCTTTTACAATGTATGGCATTGCAAGTGTATTCTTTTTTGTGATTTTCAAGGAATTTATAACACCAGAACTTGCAACGGAATATCTTGCAGGGGCTGTCCTGCTTGGAGCAGCACCTTGTACGGCAATGGTTTTTGTTTGGAGTTCTTTGACAAAAGGAAATCCTGCCTATACCGTAGTGCAGGTAGCGACAAATGACCTTATTATTCTTATAGCATTTGTACCGATTGTGAAATTTTTACTAGGTGTATCGAAAGTTTCAGTTCCGTGGAATACACTTATTCTCTCGGTTGTATTATTTGTAGTTACGCCGCTTATAGGGGGGATGTTCACACGTTATCTTATTATTCAGAAAAAGGGCAAAGACTATTTTGATAACACTTTTACACATAAATTTGACAATGCTACAAGTGTCGGACTTTTATTGACGTTAATAATGATTTTTTCTTTTCAAGGAAACACTATTTTACAGAATCCGTTACACATTATTTTGATTGCAGTACCGCTTATTTTACAGACACTTTTAATATTTGCAATCGCATATATAGCTTGTAAATTTTTAAAATTACCATATAATATTGCCGCTCCTGCGGGCATGATAGGGGCATCAAATTTCTTTGAACTTGCAGTTGCAGTCGCAGTTGCTTTATTTGGAACGAGTTCGCCCGCAGCATTGGCTACTACAGTAGGTGTATTGACGGAAGTGCCTGTTATGCTATTCCTTGTAAGAATTGCAAATCATACGAAAGGTTGGTTTAAAAATGAATAAGAAAAAAATAGCGTTTATATGCGTACACAATTCCTGCCGAAGTCAAATAGCAGAAGCTCTTGGAAAACATTTTGCAGGGGAAAAGTTCGACTTTTATTCCGCAGGAACAGAAACAAAACCTCAAATCAATAAGGATGCTGTACGCATTATGAAAAAACTTTATGGAATTGATATGGAAAAGGAACAATATTCTAAATTGATTTCAGATATTCCTACGCCCGATATTGCGATTTCAATGGGATGTGACGTAGGGTGTCCATATATAGGAAGAGCCTTTGATGATAATTGGGGACTTCCAGACCCAACAGGAGAAAGTGATTCTATGTTTGAAACAGTAATCAAAGAGATTGAAAAAAGAATATCGGAATTGTCAGATACTCTTTAAAATCTCTCGAATAAAGTAGGAAGCAAACGAAAGCTGTTACTCTTTCGTCTGCCCTTTTGCGGCACAGATTCCATTGATAGTACCCTTAATAATTGTAAGTTCGTTATCATTGAATGTGTCAAGTACAGTATCAATCTGTCTACGAATAGTTGATTTGTCTGTTTTCTTGTCTGGAAAGATGTATTGGTCAGCCGATATATCAAACATAGTAATCAGACGTACAAATAGTTGAAAACTTGGGTGTTGTCCCTCGTTTTCAATAGATTGAATGTGTCTTGGAGCAAGGTCAAGAATTTCAGCTAATTGCTCTCTGGTAATTCCTTTAGCTTCACGAGCATTTTTTATTGCTTGACCTAGTGCCATAAAATCGAAATTTTTGATAGTATTCATATTTTCCACCTTCGTACATATAAATTTTTCATTCTATAATTGTACGGAAATGTGGTTTCTTATTAAACGAGATAAAATTTCTTGTTGATAGAGATTTAATATCTTATATATGGAGATTTTAGCTCGGAATGTAAAGGAGATGGTTGCGATTAAATGTGAGTGGATGTTGTGTCCTATCTGCGGTAACAAAACCCGCAACAAAATCAGAAAGGATACAGTCTTAAGAAATTACCCTTTATATTGCCCCAAATGTAAACAAGAAAGTTTGGTTGAAGTAAAGGATTTACAAATAATTGTCATTAAAGAGCCAGACGCTTTAGACGCAGAGCCGATGAATTTGTGAATATCACAGAGCATCGGCTCTTTCTTTAATCAGGTAGGACAAGCCCACCGAATAAAAAAAACGATGTTTCGGTGAGCTAATTTGTCATGCTCTGACCTCTCTCCGACTTCGCTTTTGGAAGTTTGGAGGGATTTTTATTGCTTGCAAGCAGCAACTTCTATTTACATATACCACATAAAGGATGGACGGGTAAACCGTTAAAAAAATCCTTATCAGCACAAGGGAGCTTTGCACCCTGCGAGTAGAAGTCAAATTTCTATATATTAGAAATATAATCTCCATAAACCGTAAAGGTCTAACAGCCTTTGCGGTTTTTCTTTTGTCGATTTTTGCAGTAATACGTCGCAAGGTTGTTTCTAACGCCCACTGCCGTTCGCCGCCTGCCAATCTGGATTTTCAAAAAAATTCAGATTGGAGGTAAAGGAAATGTCATTCAATTATGGCAGAGAAGAAAGGAAATGGCGGCTCTGGAAAGAAGCCGAAGAAAAGCAGTTACGGAGCTTGGGTGTCAGCGAGGATACTATCGAGCAGCTCCACACTCACGATTGGGAAGTTTTTAATTCTGACAGGAAGTATTACCGCAGGCTAAAAGATGCAGGTACATATCTTGAAGAATTTGCCGAGGATGCGGCACAGCCCGAAGTAAAGACGGTAGAGGATTTTCTTGACAGCATCGAAAATCAGCATCTATATCATGTTTTGATTAAGGTGGACAGGCTTACCCTGCAAATCATTGTGATGAAAATGCAAGGCTATTCTACACATGATATAGCGTCGTTGCTTGGGATGACCGAACAGGCAATTTACAAGCGTGTGAACAGGCTCAAAGAAAAAATTAAAAAAATTTTAAAGTAGCGTCCAAAAACGGACGTTGCCGAGGACTATGGGGTGTAAGGCAAAAAAAGCCTTTACCCCATTTTCTTTTGTATAACGAAAACGGGACAGCTCTTTGAAAACTGAATACTCATTCGTCAAACACTTCCTCTTTGTGATTGTGAGAGCATAAGCGTGTGCAGCGGTACGCCATGACCTGCCAAAAGGCAACGAGCGGTAAATACCGACTGAAAATATCGGGTAGCTCCCGATTCCGCCATAACCCGCAAAGAGAATAATGGTACTCCCGTCTTGAATGTTTATAGCATTAGGCGGCTCTGTCAGACCGACAGTTGGGGTGGAACTCCCGTGGCGTCAGTTCGCTGCTGACCGTTTGGCGACTTCCCTTGCGTTTATCGCAATGGCATTTTCGGGGTGTCGAGGACAAATAGAAAATGCTTTTTATCATAAAGCCAGATGCAAGGCGGTCTATGGAATCCCCTACGGGGATACCTTGATGCCATACGGCAGTAAAGAGGAAAACAGGGCTTGTTTTATGCTCTCCCGACCTTAAATGCTTCCTTGTGTCTGGCTGCTACATAGGCAGGATATATCTGCCTAAATCCAAATAGGAGGTCAATACACTATGGATAGAATTATAAAGCGTGGCGACATCTACTACGCAGAGCTTAATCCCGTTATCGGCTCGGAGCAGGGCGGCACACGACCCGTACTTATCATATCCAACAACACGGGCAATAGGTTCAGCCCGACAGTCATTATTGCCGCCATTACGAGCAGACCAAAAAAAGGAAAACTGCCGACACATTTTTGTTTGGATGGAATAGCAGGGCTTCCCGCAGATTCCATTATTTTATTTGAACAGATACGCACAATAGATAAAAAGCGGCTGAAAGAGAGGATGGCACAGCTTGATGAGCGGTGCATGGATGAAATCACATTACCCCTGCTTATCAGCATCGGCGTTAAGAATATGCAGAAAGCAGACAGGAGGGCAGAGAATGTTTGAGGATAGGATTACAGCATTAAATAAGGAAGAAACAGAAATTCCACTGCCGTATGAGAAACGGATTTATACGGTAGATGAGATACAAGACATTTTGGGCATAGGCAGGAACGCCGCATACAACCTTGTTAAGTCGGGGGTGTTCCACAGCGTCCGCATAGGTGGAAATATCCGCATATCGAAAAAGAGTTTTGATGAATGGCTTGATAATGAAATGAACTCTTGTCAAGTGTGCGAATCCGTCTGAAAAGCTGATTTTGTACGTTTCACATTTGACCCGTGATGCAATACTATATAGCCAAGCAAAGATGCTTGGCTATATAGCAGGCTGCAACGGCTGACGAGCCGAATATAAACATCACGGAGGTAAATCAATGTGCAAAAATAAAACAGTTGGGGGCAGCATAACTTCTCCCCCTCTTACTACATACGAGAAGCGGGTATATACCGTAGACGAGATACGCAGTATCTTAGGCATAAGCAGGACAGCCGCCTATGATTTGGTAAAACAGGGTTGTTTCCATTGCATCAAAGTAGGCAGGAATTACCGTATATCTAAAGAGAGCTTTGACAGATGGCTTGGCTTCCAGAGGGAGGTGCAGGCTGATGAATAAGAAAAGTATGTCCGTTACGGAAATGCGGCTGTTGCTTGGGATTGGGAAAACAGATTCCTACTGGCTTGTAAAGAAAGGATATTTTGAAACAGTCATTATTGCAGGAAAAATGCGTGTGATAGTGGACAGCTTTGAAAAATGGTATGATAATCAGCTCCATTATAAAAAGGTTGACGGCACTCCCCCAGGGAAGAACTGGACAGGCATCACATTTTCTGTTCGGGAAGTGGCAGAGCTGCTCTGCATTTCTGATAGCAGCGTTTACGAGCTGTTAAAGAAAAATGTGTTCCGTACCGCACGGGTGGGGCAGGCTACAAGGATTTATAAAGACAGCTTTGAGGAATGGTATCAATCCCAGACCTATTACATAAAAGCTGACGTACATAAGGAGGTTATAGACTTATGAAAGAACATATTGCAGAGATGGACGGGGTTTTAAAGACCGCCCAGAACAAGAAAAGCTATTCCGTTGCGGAAATTCAGCAGATACTTGGCATAAGCCAACCTACCGCTTACGCACTGATAAAGAAGAATTTGTTTCAGAGCATCCGCATGGGCAACGGCATCCGAATTGTAAAAAGCAGCTTTGACGCTTGGCTCGACAGCACAATGTAAGGAGGTGAGAAAGCATGGCATCAATCGTAAAGAGAAAGAACCGTTATTCCGTAGTTTATACCTATACGGATGAAAACGGTGTGAAAAGGCAGAAATGGGAAACCTTTGCCACCAATGCTGAAGCAAAAAAGCGTAAGGTGCAGGTAGAATTTGAGCAGGAAACAGGAACATTTACCATCCCTACTGCAAGTACCGTCAGCGACCTGCTTGAAGAATATATGTCCATTTACGGTGTGAACACTTGGGCAATGTCAACTTATGAAGCAAGAAGAAGTTTGATTTTCAATTATATCAATCCGATTATCGGGGATATGAAACTGGAAGAGGTGACACCGAGGACGATGGATAAATATTACCAGAGCCTGCTGACTGTTAAGGCAAAGGTAGTCAACAACCGCAAGCCGAACCATGAATACCTCACAGCCCATACAGTAAGGGAAATCCATAAACTGCTCCGCAATGCTTTCAATCAAGGTGTAAAATGGGAGCTGATGTCAAGGAATCCCGTACAAAATGCCACTCTCCCGAAAGAAGAACACAAGGAGCGTGACATATGGACAGTCGAAACCTTATTTAAGGCATTGGAGGTCTGCGATGATGATAACCTGTCACTGGCGTTAAACCTTGCTTTTTCCTGTTCCCTGCGTATGGGAGAGATGCTCGGTCTGACTTGGGACTGTATTGATATTTCCGAACGGAGCATTAAGAACGATTGTGCTTACATTTTCGTAAATAAGGAGCTGCAACGTGTCAACCGCAATGCTCTGGAACAGTTAGGCGAAAAGGGTGTAATGTTCAAGTTCCCGCCTGCGGTGGCAAGCACACACACTGCTCTGGTGCTGAAAGAGCCGAAAACAAAGACCAGTATCCGAAAGATTTTCCTGCCTAAGACGGTTGCGGAAATGCTTGTGAAAAGGCATGAGGATATAGAAAACCTCAAGGAGCTGTTCGGGGAGGAATATATGGACTTCAATCTGGTATTTGCTTCTTCCTGCGGCAGACCCATTGAGGGACAGGTCATCAATCGGGCATTGGCAAAACTCATTAAGGATAATGATTTGCCGCCAGTCGTCTTTCACAGCTTCCGCCATTCAAGCATCACTTATAAGCTGAAGCTCAACGGCGGCGACATGAAATCCGTGCAGGGCGATTCTGGACACGCACAGGTCAAGATGGTAGCTGATGTGTATTCCCATATTATAGACGATGACAGACGGATAAATGCACAGAGGTTTGAAGAACAATTTTACCAAAGCAAAAATGCTCCCGCTGCGGAGGAAGTGCAGGAAGAAACAAAGGCTGAAACGGCATCGCAGACAGACCAAGAAATGCTTCTAAAGCTGCTTGCCAATCCAGAGATGGCGGCGTTGCTGAAATCACTTGCAAAAAACTTATAAGGATTATAAAGGCAATCTTTTTTAGGTTGCCTTTTATTGACTGATTTTTCGGTGAATCAAATTGGAGTAATAAGTCTTTTCCTTTAGACAAGAATAGAGTATAATCTTGTTAAAGTCTTTATTTGATTTATTATAATGATTGGATGAGGTTAAAATGAAAATAGGTCAGAACACTTATAAGCTAATATTATTAGATACGAACGCATTAAGGGAAATAGTTACAAATACCAATCTTTCTGGAAAGGGATTTCTCCAAACTTTTTTTACTGGTGAAAGCAGTTATGCCCCCTGTTTTTCAATTTATAATGTGATTGAATTGATGCCTTATGAAGATATTTATGAGAAATTTTTGGAATACTTTTCGATAATTCCTTGTCTGATGACTTTTCCAGCTAAGAGTATTTTTCAAGTGGAAGTTGATTGTTATACGAAAGGAATACCTTTTGAGATTACCAATCAAGTTGCTTATGCGTTTACTCCACTTTCAACAGAAATAGGTTATAACTGTAAGCATTTTTTTGATAATCTTGTAAATCAGACAAGTTTAATGGATACTATTCATTCAGAAATAAATAATTTCCCCTCTATTGCTAAAGACTGGGAGTTTAAAAGAGATAATACAAAATGGATGTTAAAACAGCAGCATTTGCCATTAAATATGATTGATGATAAATTTTATAAATTTCATGAAGCACAAACTGTTGTAAAAGATTTAGTTAATTTTGGTATCCCTGTTACTTCTAATATAGATATATCAAAGCTACCTGCATCAAGGATGATGGAATATTCACAGTTTTTGCGTATTTTTAAAACTCAAAAGACTATAAAGCCAAATGATGTAATGGATGTATTGATTAGTAGTATTGCACCTTATGTTGATGCTGTTATCACAGAAAATTTTCAAGCAGATGTCTACAAAAAAGCGAAGAAGTTAATTCCGCAGATTAAAGAATTAGAAATATACCGGTTAAAAGATATACGGATGGATGCTTGATAGAAAAAAATGTATAGGAGAAACAGTCAGAACTAATACATAAAGTTTGAGGTTCCAATCTGGTACTTCAAAATGGAAAGGATGATAAAGATGGCAGATATGGAACAAAAAACTTTAGTAGAGGTTAATAACAGTGTCCAAGAGCCAAATACTGAAACAACTCAATTTGATATAAAAAGCATGATTTATGTTGTTCGTAATCAGCAGGTTATGATAGATAGTGATTTAGCGATGTTATACCAAGTAGAAACTAAAAGGCTCAATGAAGCAGTGAAAAGAAATATAGCTCGTTTTCCAGAAGAATTCCGTTTTCAACTAACCGCAGAAGAAACAGAATCTTTAAGGTCGCAATTTGCGACCTTAAACGAAAATGATGGTCGAGGGAAACATCGTAAATATTTACCCTATGTTTTTACGGAACAGGGAATCGCCATGTTGTCTGCTGTTTTACGAAGTGATGTAGCTATACAAGTAAGCATTAGTATAATGAAATCTTTTGTAGAGATGCGGCGTTTTATAGCTAATAATGCCTTGCTTTTTGAACGTATCAGCACAGTAGAATTACGGCAATTAGAATATCAGAAACAGACAGACGAGAAATTAGAGCAGATATTTGAGTACATATCCGAACATGAGGAATCCAGCCAAAAGGTATTTTTTGACGGACAGATTTATGATGCGTTCAGTTTGATAGTGAATTTGATTCAAAAAGCAGAGATAGAAATCACTCTCATAGATGGATATGTGGATGTTGGGACATTGAATCTGCTTTCAAAGAAAAAGTCTGATGTTGCAGTTACAATTTATACGCAGAAACAGACGAAGCTAACGAAAGCCGATGTTAAGAATTTCAATGCACAATACCCGACATTGAAGATAAAATATACCAAAGTATTCCATGACAGGTTTTTGATTCTTGACCAAGCGACAGCCTATCATGTAGGAGCATCATTGAAAGATGCAGGAAAAAAGTGTTTTGGAATCAATTTAATTCAAGATGCAGGCATCATCAAGGACATCCTGCAAAGGTTGGAACTGGAAGCAGAGGAATGAGAAACTCTTTGAGGTCGCAATTTGCGACCTTAGAAAATCCAAACAGCTTAAACTATTCTGGGATTAGTTGTGAAATGCAGGTATTAACCGGGAAAGGCTTTACAGCGTGACATTTCCCTAAATTCAATTCCCTTGCTAATCGCTTGCTAAATGGAGCATCTAAAACGCCTTAAAATCAGCAGTCACAGGTCGGTACGAGATAACATTTTGAATCCGTGACAAGCAAGGAAATAAAGGGATTAGATAACACTAAGAGGGAGCTGCCTGCTGGCAAATGGTTCTACTCCTAAGCGGAACGTCGCAGGTTCGACTCCTGTCTGGGACGCCACAAACAACGCTGAAAGCCTTGATTTTTCTAGGTTTTCAGCTTTTTTAATT